>Ga0172369_10001955_pt1 | contig 28963 bp, 25 predicted proteins | sample LakKiv25m_FD_114539 | JGI IMG/M metagenome (GOLD analysis project Ga0172369, IMG submission 114539) | Freshwater microbial communities from Kabuno Bay, South-Kivu, Congo - kab_022012_11.25m | ecosystem: Environmental > Aquatic > Freshwater > Lake | place: Democratic Republic of the Congo...
AGATTGTGATATATACACCAACATCAAACATTTTTTCTTGAGCTTGCATTAAACTATCACGTAATCCTTCTAGGTCTTGGTATGCAGTATCAAGCATTGGATCACGAACCATCCCTTTTGATGCACGTACATTTATTTGACTTTGGACTTCTGCGACTTTTTTTTGGAATTGCCTTAAAGCTAGAGATGTATCTATTGGATGTACAAAAATTGAAACATCAAAAATTTTATCTAAATTCACAATTGGAGAAAACCAATTGTCTGTTAAAAATTTTGGATAAGATATTATAAAAAATGTTCTAGCTATTTTGTCGCCTAAATTTATTGATTTAGATTCTATTTTTAGTGCTGACGGAGCTATTACGTCTTGAAGTTCAAGAGTAGCTGACTCATAAATTTCTGTTGGCATAACAGCTAAAACAGAAGCACTAGCTCCTTCGTTTCCATCTGTTTTCTTTTTTCCAAATAATGTATCTAGTATAGACATTAGTTTTAGCTTCTTAGCTTCTTAGCTGTTAGCTTATTAATTTTTAATTTTTTTTCGTTTTTCATTTTATTTATTTATACCTTTTTCTTTTCCTAACAAGCTAATTAGCTATAAGCTAACTAGCTAGCCTGAGTTTGTTCTAACTGTATTTTTCCTTCTAATTCTCCAGGATTGAAAACTTTATAAAATACCTCGACTACTTCTTCTGTTCCAAGTTGTGCTGATTTTATTCCACAACGTGCAAGGCCTTGCTGTATCACACTTACTCTTTGCTCTACCTGAGATCTTTTTTCTTCAAAATCTTCTTGTTCTGCTGTTTTTATTTTAGCTTTGCTTTTTTTTGAGAATAATCCACCCAAAATATTAGAATCAGATTTTAGTGTTGTGTGTGTGTAAGGTACAACAATAAAAAAACTTTTTGTCATAATACTAACGGATTCTGTAAAATTTCTTATAAAATCTATATATTCTCTGGTTTGTAATTTTAAAAGTGGTTCGTTTTGGACTTTCATTCTATTTTCTAAAAGCAAAAGGTATGGACGAATGTCTAATTTTCTTGATTGGATAGATATCTGAACAGGAAAATCTAACGTATTTAAAAAACTTTGGAATTGAAGAATTGTAGCTCTTTGTTCGTCGTATGATTTTAAAGATAAATTTGTAGAATTAGCTAGGACAATAGAGCGGAGTCCCCCGTCTTTAAGCACAATAATACCATCACGGACTTCCTTGATCGGTACGAATTCTTGAGTTGCTTTTGCTGATAATGCCATAATGTTTAGCTTCTTAGCTTCTTAGTTATTAGCTTATTAATTTTATCATATTTTAATTTCATTTTTTGCATCTTTTTTTCTAATTAGCTATAAGCTAGCAAGCTATTAGCTATTCTTTGTTTTTCTTTAAATCAAGAACATCAAGACTCCAAGCTAAATCTTTTAATTTACTGCCACTAAGTCTGGTTGGTTCGTTAGTGTTTATAATTACTTCTTTTTGCTTTTCTGTTTCTTTTTGTTTTGTATTTATTTTAGTTTGTCTTCTTTTCCAAATATATAATTTATCTTGGAAAAAGAATTTAAAACTAGCTTCAAGCATATTTATAAAAGGTTTTCCGTTTGGTCGATAAAAAGTAAGAGCTAAAGAAAATGATGCGACTAATGCCATTGGGATAAAACCAAACAAGAGCCCCATGGCTTTATATAAAACAAAACACAATCCTCCTCCACCCGCCAAATAAATAAATTGTCTAAAGGTGAATGGTCCAAAGATTTTGTCTTCTATGTCTAAAAATTGTGGAACTTTAAATTGCATATGGGATAGCTTATAGCTTTTTAGTTAGTTAGCTTATTAGCTTTTAATTTATTAATCATTACATTTAACATTTTCATAATTTCATCAAGTAAACCATCAATTTCATTATAATTTAATATCTTTGTTTTTGAAAGTCTTTTTGAAATTTCTATTTGAGTTTCAAGTTCAGCACCAGAACCATATGCCATTCTTAAAAAATGTAGATAATCAGCTCTAGTCCCTCTATATCTACCTTCTGCAATATTTGACGGTATAGAGACAGAGGATCTTCTTATTTGAGAAGTTAAACCAAAAATTTCTTCTTTTGGAAAATTTTCAGTTAATTCGTATATAGCTGTAACAAGTTTTATTGATTTTTGCCAAATTATTAGTTCTTTATAAGAATGAATTGTTTTTTCCATGTTTTTAATTTTCTAATTAGCTAATTAGCTATAAGCTAGTAAGCTATTCCGGCATTTCTCTATAAGGATCAATTTTAACATTAAATGATGGTGAAGTAGAGGCGGTTGCGCCAGAAGTTGGTTTGATCGTTGCTCCTAATGGAACTTTTACTCCAATATCTTTAGGTCCTTCTGGTGTCTTTGATGTTTTAGACATATTGTTTAAAGAATATTCTGTTTTTGTATTTGGAATTTTGAAAGATCCTGAAAGTTTTTGATTGGTTATGGATTCCATTATTTTTTTATTTTGTATTTCTTTTGCAATAGTTTCAGGATTTTCTACTTCTTTTATCATTTTATCTCTATCATCAGTTTTTCCTTTTCCTGTCATTAATCCATCAGGGGCATTTGATACTTCTTCTTTATTGATTTCTATTCCAGCATTATTTAAGATTTCATCTTCTTTTGTTTCTTCCTGTTTTTTATATAAGGACATTAGATTTTCTCTAATATCTTTTAATATTTTTTCATTTACTTCATTTACGATTTTTTTATTTAATTCGTCAGAAAATTGCAAACTTCCTTTTACAGATGCTTCAAATTTATCTGGATGAGTAACCCCAAACATAACCATATGCGTTTCAAGGGAAAGTTGTCCCATTTGTGACACAGTAAGATTATAATCTTTCCCTATTTGGGTAATTTTTTCGTCTACATTAGCTGCCATAATCGCCCATTTTAAGTCTTCTGGTAGACTTTCAAATTTTTTTTGTATTTCTTCTAGTGTTATTTCTGTCATAATATTTTCTTTGTCCGTCATAGCTTTAGCGACGGCGGATTATTTTAACTTATAATATTTACTTTATAAACTTTATACTTTTAACTTTCTACTTATTTTACAGGTGGAGGAGTTGGTGTTGATTTTGTTGGTGACGCGTTTAGATTTCCTCCTTTTGCTATAAATAATTTTTGCTCTGTGTCTTCTATTTTATCTTCAACTCCCTTTAGTTCATTTAATGTTTGTGATTTTACTATATGTGTCGTAAATTCTTTTCTTATATTATCTAAAGATTTTCTATCTTTTTCTGCTCCAGCCTTATCCCCAGCATCTTGTTTTTGTTTCATTGTTTTTTGGAACAATTTCATTTGTTCTTTAAATTCTTCTCCTTTTATATCATGACTTGCTATTTCTTGTGCTAGTTTCTTTTGATCTATCTTGTTACCACTGAAAACACCAGAGAATTCTTTTCTGCCAGTTTCTAATATTCCTTTGTGAGTTTCTAGTGCTTTAGTTAAGTCTTGTATTCTCTTTCCAACATCAGTTAGGCCCTTGAGAGATTTTCCAAGATTTGCTCTTGCTAATCTTTCAGATTCCAATATTTTTTCTTGTTCTTGCAATAATGCGCCTGCTCCTACCGCTCCTCCCACAACTCCTCCTAGTGTACTTCCTACGAATATGCCTAATCCAGTTCCACCCGTTACTGCTCCAAGTCCTACTCCACCTACTCCACCTATTACCATTTTTATATTTTTAGCTTTTGCATCAATAATTTCTTCAGCCTTAGCATTAATTTCTTTTTCATTATTTTTAATGAAGGTTTTTTTGTCTTTGTTTTCTTTATCAAATTTTTCTCCAAGAATTTTTTCATATTCTTCATTTTTTAATGACTTCCCTCCGTTTGCAGCTGTTAATGCTTTTCTTGCTTCATCGTTGTCAACAGCCTTAGTTTTATTTGCTGCATAAACTGTATTATAAGCTGTATCTTTTGCATTTTTACCATTTGCTACTTTAGATGTGCTATATGCAATTGAAGATAAGAATGATTTTTTACCTATGTTATCAACATATTCTTGCATTCTGTGATTATTAAGTCCTGAAGCAGTTGTAATTTTTTCTCCATTTTTATCTTTATAATCACCAGCTGCTACTTGAGCGTTTGTCAGTTTTGTCTTATATAATTCAGATTCTTTTTGAACAGCTTCAGCTCTTCTTTCTGTTATACCTTGGAATCCACCCGCCTTAGAACCTAGTCCTAAGAATTTAGCTGATTGGAAATCTGCGCCAATAGCTTTTCCTAAAGCTCCACCAACAGCTGTTTTTCTTACGTCAAATGTTGCTTTAGAACCAGTGCTTGCTGTTCTTAGTGCCATTCTTGCCATATAACCACCCAAACCTTTCTTTTCTGCTGCTGACTTTAATCCTTCACTTCCAGCTACTTTAGAAGCTAAGCCTCCAATAACTCCAGTTCCTAAAAGAGCTGCTCCTCCCATAACTGCTCCACCAGCTACACCTGCCACCATGCCACCTACTTTACTTAATGCTTTACCCATATCTCCAGAATATTCAACAGCTAATTTTTTAGCTTGCATTAATAAAATGAAAATAATAGCAAAAGGAATCATTGTTTTCATTATTTGTTGCATTAAATCTGGATTGTCTGTAGCATAATAAACCGCATTTTTTGTAAGTTCTGCAAAAAGACAAATTATATATAAAAAGAATATAAAAATAGGGGCAAGAAAAGCTGCTTTTAATAGATCGTCCCACCATTTTTTGTGACCAAAACCAGGAATATCAAAAGGCACAGTATATGAGGCGAACGCCAGAGGGGCAAAGATCATAGCTATCCAAAGGGAGACGACTCTACTTACGAACAATATTGCAACTACAAAGAACATGTATGCTGTATAGAGAGTGAGGGCTGTAAGCAAGAGTGTAATAAAAATAAACATACCTCTGTTTTTTAAATACATATCTTTATCCATTAAGCTTTGCGGGTTGTATCCTTTTACAAGAGCTACCGAAATAGATTTTTGTCCTCCAGGATTTGTAATAGGATTACCGTATTGATCCACAGATTTAACTTGATTATAAAATACTTTAGCAAGAATATTTGATGCATCGATTATTACTTGGGTAAAAAATAAACTGAAATTTATAAGAAGAGCTATTAAAACAATAGCACTAAGTAATTTTTTGTTATTTGTGACATTTAAACTTAAAACAGTTTTTATTGCTATGTATAAGAGAACAAGTATAAAAAATATATTTGCAACATCTCGTATCACTTTCCAACCTTCTGTGACAAAGCTTGAAGTATATGAATCACTATTTGTTGAATAATAAACAAAGAAATCAAGAAAGCTTCCTGCTAAACGAGCAAACCAAGCGGATACTTCCCAGAAAACAAAATAAAATATACCAGCGATACAACCTATTATTCCATCCATTGTTGGCCCACAATCTAATGAGTATGGTGGGTCTTCGGTTTTAATTAAAGTTTGTTGTTCCTCAACTGAACCCTGTGTGTTTTCGTCAACTGCTGTTGTAAAATATCTTACAACACCAATTTTTCCTTCAGTATTTACTTCAATAGCTGGTGCGTCTCCAAATGCCCATGAAAAAGTATTTTGTTCTATTGTTGATTTTTTCATCAAGATATCTATGCGATATCTTCTGTTGGCGGTTAGGTTTTCAAATTGATATTCATGTATTTGATTATGCGTAAGAGTATTTGGGTCTTCGTCTGGTCTAACTATAGTAAAACTTTCTTTATCTTCTTGTGTTACGGTATCCCATAATTTTACATAAATACTAGTAAAAGCTTGATCGTTGTTATAAGTAAAATTCTTATCATGTATTATAAATTTAAATTTAGCATAAGTATTTTTTACGTTTAATTCTTCTATTGTTATAGACACAGTAGGTTCTGTTTGTGCCCTTGCTGTGTTTTTTTGTATTCCAGCAACAAGATTATTATTTTGTTTTTCTAAAACTGGAGAAATAGGCGCGAGAAAAATAGCTATTGTAATGACCAACATTATTATTTTTTTAAAAATGTTGTTCATTAGGTTATAAAGTTTTTAAAGTTATAAAGTTCATAAAGTATTAATTTTTTTTACTTATTTTAGTATATCATTTTTTTCGTAGTAATACGATTGTTTTTGAATTAGTATAGGCACTTGACTTAAAATTTAAGATCTAATACACTTTATATATCACCAACGGAAAAGTTCGCCCTGCAAGGTTTCATCCTTGTGGGGTCTTTTCTTTTTTATACTCTAATTTATTTTTTAAATCATTCATAAAGCGTAAAAATGGCTTAATTACCACAAAAGCAAAATTATTTTTAATAGTTTTCATATTTTATTTTTATTTATTTGTTTTTCTTCCTGTTTTTAATCTGTAATTCTTATTTACTTGATTACTTTAAAACTTTCTATTTTTTTCTTTCGTAATTATTAATTGATCATTCGTAATTTCTAACTAGCTATCAGCTAAAAGCTATAAGCTATTTTCTAAAATAATACTCATATTCATAAGTATTTCGCAAAGATTCAGTCATACTCTGTATATTCACGATTCTATTGTTAAAATATTCGTATATTCTTAATTTATTTCAAATAACTAAAACTTGATAAGCAGCCATATCTGGCACTGTTACTCTGATTTCTTTTCCATTTTCTCCAACATATCCAAAAATTCTTGCAAATAAATCAGCTAAATTCCATGCGAAGTTTTCTAAGTTAGCTCCTTCTACATAGCCATATCTTTTTGCTAATTCTTTGTTTTCCATTATTTGTCTAACTAAAACCATTTCAATACCTTCATGATATCGAACTACTGCAAGAGATGGTGGTACAGCATATTGACCTAAAGTTAAATCTTGTATGTTTATTGTTTGATTTTCAGTATTTGTTCCTGTATTTATTGTTTGATTTTCAAAACCACCAATATTTGTTGGTATATTATTATTATCTATTGTTTCAGTCATTCCTACATTATTATTTTCAGGGTAAGTTGTGAAACTTAAAATATTTCCATCGAATATTTTTTCTGGTTCTTCAATAGTGCCTATTGTTTTTGCTACAAGTTTAAAACTATATTTTGTATTTGGTTTTAGGTTAGAAAGTAAAAAACTTATATTTCCATAAGAATTCATATATTGTGTTTGTTCACTAGAATTTATTTTTGTCCATACTTCTTTTGTGTTTCTAATAGAAGAGTCCATAGTATTTATTTGTTTTGATTCTTCTTTGTATTCAAAATATGTTTTTATTTTTTCTGTTGAGCTATAGGAACCTTTTAAATAAGCTGAAGTTGTACCTATTGATACAGCTTCTTTTGTTTCTACTTTTGTTTGAGCACATGTTGGGCAAGGAGGTGTTGTAAAGCTTTTTACTTCACCATAAGCAATTCTATTTTTATTTGATATTATTGCACAATAATAATATTTTGTTTCTTGTGTTAAATTAGATATTTTTTGATAAAAAGCTTGGGATGTTTTATTTAAATCTAATTTAAAATCTGGTGTTGAAATTACATCACTTCCATAAATATCATTACAAAAAATTGGCTGACTTTTTGATGGAGTATATCTAAAATATACTGTTGTTGGTATTTTAGGGTTTAAAGCTAAATCTGGTGTTCCTATCCCATGTAAAGTTGCTTTTGTGTCTGAAATACCGTCAGCTTTTACTGTGGTAACAGTTGGTGAAGTTGTTGAAGTGCAATCTGGGCAATAAAAATTTGTAAAATTAGTTGTAAAGCTTTTTATTTCACCATAAGAAGTACCAGCTCTATTTTTAGTTACTATTTTAAAATAATAAGTTGTATTTAATTCAAGTCCATTTAATAGTTCACTTATTGAATCAGAACTTGCTTTTAGTTTTCCTTGTGTAAAATAAGTTGTTTTAAATGTAGGATCTGTGCTGTATTCAAAATGCACAGTAACAGTATCAACATTACCATTTGTAGATTTCCAACTACCATTTAATTTTGCACTCATTCCTGTTATTGCAGTGGCATCTTCTGTTGTTGGTACTGGTAAGATAACAGCAGGTTTTGTAGTGAATTCTACTGTATTATCAGCACATTCTAAAAAAGGAGATCTTTGTATACAGGCACGATAACAATATGTTGTTCCTTGCTTAAGTGGGTAAGTTGTAAATATAAATTCTCCTTGTTTAAATATTCCTGCTTCTTTCGCGTAATTTCCGTTTAAAGAGCAATTATTTTCTCTAATTTCAAAAAGTGTCAAAATACCTTTATTATTATTAGCAATATTAAAGCTACCATGTAGTTCTGCGGATATATCTGTGATATTTTGAGCCCCCCAAGTTTTTATCGTTGCAGCATTTACGTTTTTTGGAAATATTATTACAATAATAGATAAGATAGATGTATATATTATTATTTTAAGTATATTTTTTTTCATTTAAGTTAAATGTTTAATAAATATGAAGAGCATTTGTTTCGAAAATTAATGCTCCGTAATCTGTATAATGACCATTTCCACAATCTAAACCGAGATCATTACAAGAATATACATTTGGGAAAACTCTGCTTCCATCAGGGTACGTTGAATATCCTCCCCAACTTGAATAATTGCTATCTCCAACCATAAATGCACTACCAAGGAAAGTTTTGTAGTTTGTTGATCCTGCAGGATTTAATGCTTCTTTATTTTGATAATTAGATAAGTTTTCAAAATCTATTCCTGGGATTGCAGGAACTGGTGTGTTTGGGAGAATTTGCCCTCTAGTGTAGTTGTTGTAGTCGTACAATATTGGGAAAGGATAACTTGGTCTTTTTACATAAGATATTTGCCAAGGATTGTTCCCTATCCAATTGTTATAGATTTCCTGTTCACAACCGCTCGGTCCTTTTATTAAATCATTCCAAATATAATTTCTTTCTTCTTTTGCTTGTTCGTATAAATTACTTACATTGGCAATATCGTCACCATTAGTTAAATTTAATGATATTCTAGAAAATTGTCTCACTGCATATCCTGTTGAAGTAAAATCTATATAAGTACCGTCTTCGATTTGTTCTTTTAGCTTTTTAAGTTTAGCTATAGTTTCATTTTGTAAAATAATTCTATTTTCATTTTCTAATATCATTTCTTTGTAACCTTCAGCCTTTTTGAATTTCTCAGTTGATTCTCTCCAAGAAAATGGCATTTTGTAGAAATCTTTAAAATATAAATTTGATACAACTTTATATTTAGTAAACATTGTTTTCAAGAAAGTGAATGCTTCTTTCGGCTCTGCTTTATGTTCATGTTCAGTATCACCCCAGCCGGTCATGTTTGTTAGATTTGTTAAAAATCCTACTAAATAATCACTTAATTGTTTTTTCTGGTCTTCTAATAATGCTACTTCAAAAGCAACACTAGATAATCCTGTTGGATCAAGTGTCCCAGCTAGAGAGCCAGCAATTTGGTCTGTTTCTGATGGTGGTATTTCTGTTGTCATTCCATCTAAAATTTCACCTAGAACTATTTGTGAATCATTTTCCCATCCTGGGTGTGGTCCAGGCATACAATAATCAAGTTGGTAAATAGTTCTTACCAATGCATCTAATTCTTTATTGTAAGATTCCAATTTGTCGACAAATGTTCTTTGTTCGTCTATTAATGCTTGAGTAAGGTCTGTTTCTAAATTAAAGTTCGGGTTATTTTGGATCCATGGGGTTATGTATTGGCTAGCAAATTGGGTACCAACTGATGTTGTATTTATTGGAGGGAAAAGATAACCAAGATCAATATCCTCTGTTTCTTCGTCGCTCTCTGTAAGAGCAGCTATCCCTGTATTTGTTAATTCAGAAGTAAATCTTGCCATGACTGCGTCTAGTATTGCTGCTATTGAATCATTTAAAGTTTCTGCGTCTAATAATGCGTGATCATTATAACCTATTACTGTTGTTAATTTTTCACCGACTACCTTACCAGGAGTTACATATTCCCATCTTTTGCAATGCGTTGCTCCTTCTTCCCCATTAAGAGCTGCTAAATCTTCTTCTTTATCAACCCAGGTTGGGTCTGCACAACGATAATCTCCTAAAAATCCACCAGCTTGTTGTAACTGGTCACGAGCAAGTTCTGCTGTTGATTGCATTGTTCCTTCTAATCTTTTACCTAATTCGTTTGAAGCAGCTATTTGAAAACCAAGTGGATTGTTTGCGGGTACTTGTGTTAAAGCTTCCCATGCTCCCCATCCCCCCATAGAAAAATCTGCACTAAAACTAGCCGCTGAAGCTTCAGGGTTGGTTTCTTGGATCATTTCATTTAAAGAGTATCGTGCGTTGTCTGCAAAATGTTGATTGAATAATTTAGCTTGGTTTATTAAAAAATTTTTAGCAAAAGGACCACTTCCTTGAATTTCTATTCCAAAACCAAGAATTTCTTCTTTCGCTATATCTTTAAAGAATTTACTTGGGTCTTGCACAAACATTGGTCCTCCACTGTTCCCTGTTTGTATCCATTCAACAATACTTAATGTTAATTTTTGTATAAGTATTTTTGCAACTGCTTTACCTATAGCATTCATACAGTTGTCATTTACATCCATAGAGCTAGTGCTTTTTCTAATATCCGCAGTTTTATTAAGAAGTGTGTCTAATTTTTGTCCATGCGTTATTAATTCTTTCATAGTATTTTCATCATAAGTTGGAACTGAATTAATTCCTTCAGTTACTTTTTCTACTGTTGTTGTAAGAGTTTTTTTAAACATAGCTCCAGCATCTCCCAAAACTCCTTCTGCCATATCTTCCATTGCTTGCGTGTCTGCTCCTGAGAACAAAGAATCTATTGATGCTTTTCGTGCATTTTTTTTACAACCTGGGAATTTTAATATTGTTGGTAAAAGACCTGTGATATAGCTAGAAGCTGATGAAGATGATTGTGCATAAACTTTTCTTGTTTCAAAAAAAGGTACGAATAGTAAACTTACTATTATAGATAAACTAATTATATTTTTTAAATTTTTTTTCATTTTGCTTTATAATACCACGAACTTTTTATTGTGTAATTATACCATTATCAGATAATTTTTTTTCTAAATTTATTACAGATGTGATCAAATCGTCGTTATATTTTTGGTATTGGGAAAGTCCAGAAAGACCAATTATTGGGTCGTTTATTATTTTCGTCATTGATCTAACAGAAATTCCTGTATTGTTTGCACTATTTATAATCAAAGAGTGATATTGGGCTAGGCTGGCTGGTACTTTTAATTCTATCATTTTTTTTGCAAATCCTTGGTAAGCATCTGATATTTTTGTCAGTCTTTCAGCAGAACCTTGTTCATTTCCTGTTGTTCCTGAGCTAACTATTGTGCCAACTATTTCAAGCTCATCTCCAAGACCTTCATTTTTGTATGTTTCAAATAGTTTTTTTGCTTCTGTATAATAAGTTTTTTGTTCGTTTGGGCCATCATTTAAGGCTATTTTAATCTCTCCTTGTGTATATTGATCAATTAAAGTAGGGTCTACAATGTTTTGGCCTAAAGCAGTGGATACATTTTTAATAGAATTTTGATCTATTCCTCCAGTTTGTTTCATTGCAGTAAGAGAAGCGAAAAATTGTTGAGCAAATTTATCAGTTTCTGTTATTGTATCATTTCCTTGTGTTGATGTATTTTCTGATAGGTTTAAATCGCCTCTTTTTTGTTTGATATAATTAGCATCAGAAGTATCGTTGAATGTTTTCTCTTTATTTGGGTCTGTTCCCCAAAGGGCTTCTTCCCAATCCATTACTCTATCACCGTCGGTGTCTTTTTGAAGAAGATTATTCAATGTTATTTTTTGATTTTGTAATTTAGCTTCTTTTCTTTGTGCAACATAACTATTTTTACCAAAAAAGAGACTAGAAATAGTAAAAGATATAAGTCCTAGAATAATAATTACAGCTAATAAATAAGTAAATTTTTTACTGGGTAGGTATTTTTTTAAATTTTGTATTTCATTTTTATTCATTCTGTGTTTTTACTTTATAAACTTTATAACTTTCTACTTGATTACTTATTTATTGTTTTGAAGTTCCAAAAAGATTAATTGTGTCTAATGTTACTTGTCTGTAACACATTTTCCAGGGTGGTGGGGGGCAAGATTTAGAACATGTTATTGTTTTTTTTATTGGGCTATATAATCCTAGGATTTGTTTACCTTCTCCTGTGCTCGAAAAACTTTTAAATAAAGTTGAAAACGATATAAAGTAAGTTTTTGGATAAATAAAACTAACAGGATTTATTGTTATTGTTGAACCCAAAACCATGCAAGTGTAACCTTCATTTTCAGCATTTTCTATTTCTGTTGCTTTGTTATTAGTTATTTTTCCACCAAAAGGTTTATCAAGAATTGCATAAGTTGTTTTAAATGAAATTAAAACAATTAAAACAACTAATATAACTTTTAAAAAAGTCTTAAACATCTTTATATTATATCATTTCTTATAAAAGAAACTAGTTTTTAGTGAGAGAAATCCAATCCAAAAGAGATAAATCTTCAGCCCTTTTATTTTTTAATTCCAACACTACGGAGGGGTTGCCTCCGTAGTGTAGCTTTTTTAGATTACTAGAGAGTTTTTTTCGTTTATGAGCGAAACCAGCATGTATTATTTCCCAGAATTTTTCTTCGTTTATATTGTTTTCTAAAAAAGTTTTTCTTGAAATATTTTTTATAGATATAACAGCAGAGTCTACTTTTGGGGCTGGGCTGAAATATCGCGCCGGCACTTTCATTATTATTTTTGGGTTACCGTATGCTTTTACTGAAATAGAAAGGATACTTTCTTTTTTATCGTTTGCAATTATTCTTTTTGCAACTTCGTGTTGGACCATCAATACCATCATATTTGGTTGGTTTTTTTCTGTTAGAAATTTTTTTAATATTGCGCCGGTAATATTATAAGGAATATTGGCGATTATTTTATAATTTAGAGGGTCAGAAATTTTTTCAGGTCCTCGGTTCTCCTCGTGATTACACTCGGCCAGACCATTCAAAAACTTCTGACCCCATTTTTTTATCACCGAATCAATATTAAATTTCAAAATATCATCTTCTATTAAAATTAGTTTTTTTTCTAAGATTTCTTTTGTAAATTTTTCTTTTAAAAATTCTATAAGATTTTTATCTTTTTCTATTGCTATTACACAGCCAGCTTTTTCTAAAAGTTTTTCTGTTAAGGCTCCTTTTCCTGGTCCAATTTCTAAAATAATATCATTGGGTGTGATTTCTCCAGCTTCAATTATTTTTTTAAGAGCAATATTTGATTTTAAAAAGTTTTGCCCTAATGATTTTTTTGCTTTGTGATGTATTTTTTTTTGCATTTTGTTTTTAATTTTTCTATAAGCTATAAGCTAGAAAGCTATAAGCTAACTAAATATAAATTGTTTTAATTCCGCTTTCCTCACCTTCCTTTTCTAAAATATCAGCTGGGATATCTGCAATAAATTCTGATGGAGCATTTATTTGTCTAGATCCGAATATTGTACGGAAATTTGTAAATGATAAAAATAATTTTTCTTTTGCACGTGTAAGTGCTACATAAAAAAGTCGGCGTTCCTCTTCAGCGTCTTCTGTTTTGTTGTCTTTTTGATGAGGGAAGAGCCCGTATTCTAATCCTGTTATAAAAACATATTTAAATTCTAACCCCTTTGATGCGTGTACAGTCATTAGTTTAATAGCATTTTTTTTCTCTTTTTTTTCTCCGTTATCTATTAAAGAATCTTGGTCGGATGAAAGTGATGCATCTTCTAAAAGTTTTTCTATCCCAGTTCCATTTTCTAGATTGTCATATTTTAATGCCAAAGTTGCTAATTCCTTTATATTTTCAAGTCTTTCTAGGTCTTCATCTGTCCCAGTAGAGAGTTCAGTTTCGATACCAGATTTTTTAACTGCAAATTTTATTACTTCAGAAGCTTTAGATATTTTAATTTTTTCTTTAATTTCTTCTAATGTATTATAAAAATTATTTAATTTAATTTGCATTTTTATTGGTAGACTTTCTTTTTCTCCTGAGAAAATTTTAACAAGAGTAGCCTTCCCTATTCCTCTTGTTGGAAAATTTATTATTCTTTTTATATCAGATAAACTTTCAGGATTAAGCGCGGCACGAAGATATGCAAGAGTGTCTTTTATTTCTTTTCTTTCAAAAAATTTAATACCGAGCACTTGATATGGGATATTATATCGAAGCATTGCTTCTTCTAGTACACGAGATTGGAAATTTGCACGGTATAAAATTGCTATTTCAGACAAAATATTCTCGGACTCACCACGTAAATTTTCTGCTGAAAATTTACTCTGTCCATCGCCGTTCAGAGAATGTGTCCCCGGCACATTTCTGCTCCCAAGGGTTCGCTCGAGAATATTTTGTCTGTCTTTTGTGTAGTCGATGAAAGTTTTAGAATGGTCTGGCCGAGCGTAATCGCGAGGAGAACCGAGGACCTGAGAAAATTTTGCATCGACGGAACCATCTAGGATTTCTAGAATTTTTGTGGCTACGAATTCTGCTTCGTCGTTTTCATCGAGTGCTTCATATAGAGATATCTTCTCCCCTGTTTCATTTTTTGTGAAAAGGTTTTTATCAGGTCGGTATTTGTTTTTCTTTATTACTTCATTTGCTGCTTCAAGAATATTTTGTGTTGAACGATAATTTTCTTCAAGCAAAATTATTTTTGCTTTTGGGTAATCTTTTTCAAAATTTAATATATTTTTTAAATTAGCTCCACGCCAAGAATAGATATTTTGATCAGCATCTCCAACAACACAAATATTTTTATTTTTTTCAGAAAGCAAGCGAGACATCAAATATTGCACTTCGTTGGTGTCTTGGTATTCATCTATGTGAATATATTTCCATTTTTCTTGATAGATTTTTCTTATTTCTTCGTTTTCTTTTAATAATTTTGTTGCTTTTAAAAGTAAATCATCAAAGTCTAATGAATTTTCTTTCATTTTTTTCTTTTCATAAATATCCCAAACTTGAGCAACAATTTTTCCTAAATAATCGTTAGGTTTATCTTTATAATCAGCTAAATGTGTGAATTTGCCTTTTTCTCTGCTTATTATATTTTTAATTTTTTTAGGTTCGTATTGTTTTGGGTCTAAATCAAGTTCTTTGATGGTTTCTTTTATTATGGAAATAGAATCTGATTCATCTAAAATCGTAAAATACCTTGTTAAACCTAATGTTTTTGCATTTTCTTTTATTATATGGACTCCTAAAGAGTGGAATGTAGAGACAAAGGGCATAGAGAATTCTTTATCTGCGGGGTCGCTGTCTCCGCGTGCTCGCGGAGCGCTGCCTCTCAGACCGTCGTCTTGCGAGACACCCCGCATATAAAAATTCTCTCTGCCTAAGGCTGAAAAAATTCGTTCTTGCATTTCTTTTGCAGCTTTGTTTGTGAACGTTACAGCAAGAATATTGTCAGGGGAAATACCGTTTTTTATTAAATTTATTATTCTGTGTGTTATTGTTTTAGTCTTTCCTGCTCCTGCCCCAGCAACAATAAGAAGAGGGCCCTCTATATGAAGTGCCGCTTCTTTTTGTGCGTTGTTTAGTCCTTTTAAATGCTCCATGCTCTTTAATATAGCACAGATTATCCCCCTATTTGGTCCATTATATTGGAAGTTTTATTTTTTAATTTTTCAGATTCTTCTTTAACTATTTTTTCAAAATCCTTCACTCTCTCTTTTAGGAAAGAAAAAATTTCTTCAGGTTTTCCTTCATTATCTAGAATTTTTTCAAAATCATCTTGATCTTTTTCTGTCATTGTTTCCATTACACGAAGTAATACATTTTCATAAATCACAGCTCCAGTACGAATTAATATTTCTTCAGCTTCTTCTCTTGGAAGATTTTCTAGTTCAAGTACTTCAATTATATTTTTTTCTATTGGATTCATATATTTTTATTTAATTATAATTTAACTTTGTCTAATTCCCCCATTTCTGATGCTTTTTGTATCGCGCGCAGTATATATTCACTATTTGTTTCAGCAGGATTAATCAATGTTTTTTCTATTGGGTTTAGTCCTGTAACTTCATGAAGTTTGTTAAGATAATTTACTAATTTTTTTGTATCTTCATTTGTTCCGTCAGTAATAGAATAATTAATCATTTTATCTGCTGTTAAGTTTGGCGCATGTGAGTCCTTTAAATTTTCCCATAATACATTTTTGTCACCAAAAAGATAATTGATATTTTCTGAGTATGTTTGATTTATTTTTATTTCTGGAGAAATCATAGATTCAGAATTTACTATTGCATCTTCTTGTTGTGGTACAGCATATTCTGATTGGGTGTTTATGTTGTTTTGTTCGATTGCATTATTATTTAAAGCATCTTCTTGTGGTGGTAATGCGTATGGATTTTGATCATCTGGGATATTGTTGTCTATATTGTGTGTGTTTTGATCTGAATCAAACATTTGTCCATGATATTGTTCAATTCTAGGTTTATTCCCCTCTCCTTGGATCAAAATGCTATCTTTTCCTGTTTTTATGTCATGAACAGTTAAGTTTCCATGTTCATCAAAACCTAATGTTGATCCTTTTAGGAGCATTGCACTTTCTGATGGAGAATTTGGATTGTAAAAACCAAGTTTAATAGCTTCTTCTGTTGAATTTGTTCTCATGAATTCTTGCACAGAAGCTGGAGCTTTTGAAATATCTGGATAGTCTGTGCGGATTTTTTCTTTTAAGTTTTCTATTGTTTGGATTGCTCCCTTTGAGCTAATTTTAACTTCTTCTATTTTGAATTCTGTTTTTATTTTAGGTCCTTCTGGTGTTGTTCCTTTTGGAATATTTTTAATTTCTTCAGTTTTTATGGCTGAAGTTTCGTTTGAATTTATTTTTCCAATAGTTTCATTTTGAATATTTTGATTTTGTAATTGTTCGTGATTTACAGGAGTATTTCCCGTGTGTATGTTTGGTCTTTGTGTTAAATTTTCATTGATATTTGCTTGTTCAGGAGATAATCCATGGGCAAGACTTCCCATTCCATAAGATGCAAGCCCTCCAGCAGCTAGAGTTATTAATGATTTTGTTATTAAACGTTCTCTTTTTGCTTTTCTTTCTCTTTCTATTATTTCAGAATATTCTTTTTTATTTTTTGCAAAACTGGTGTCAAAAGAATCTTCAGCAAAAATTTTAGCTAGTTCTTTTTCTTGTTCAGCTCTTCTTTCTGTTGAAGTTTTTTTATTAAATAACCAATTATAAGCTTTTGTGCTGTATTCAAAAATTTGATTTGCAGTTTGTCCTGTAATACTTCCTGCAATTCCACGTGCTAATTTAGTTCCAGCATAAGAAGCTAATGCTCCTGCTCCTAAAGATGCTCCAGATGGAGCAAATGCAACAATCCCTGTTGTTAAGAGAGTGGTAACAGCTATTTTTGCTGCTCTATTTTTCCATTTTATTTTTGATTTACTTTCATCAAACCATTGTTTTGAATATAAATCTAAAGCTTTTTTCCATAATGCTTTTTCTTTTACTGGTAGATTTTCTACTTTAAGTGCATTTAATTTACTTTGTTCTTCTATTATTATTTTTGTAAAGATTTCATTTGCTTTATAGCGTTTTAATTCAGCTTTTACTTCTTCATCAGAAGGGCCCCCAATTAAATTTTTTTCCCCTGTTTTGGCAATCTTCATATATACTTGATTTCTTTTTAGTTCTTCTTCTTTTTCAGCATACATTTTTTTACCAAACAGAATTGTAGCTTTTTCATATTCTTGCTCTAAGTCTTTTAAGAATTTTGGAGTGTCCTCTTCTTTAATTTTTGATCCAAAAATTTTTCTGCTTAAATTTAAATACCAACTAGCTTCTTTTTTTCTATCAGCTAGAAATTTCTTATATCCTTCAGCATATTCAGTTCTTTTATGGTTTAAATCTTCTTCAATAGTTCTTTCTTTTTCTGTTTTTGGTTCTTTGAAACCACTATCAATTTTATTTTTTAAATCTTGTATTTGTTTGTTAAATTTTTCTTCTACTTCTTTTGCTACTTTTTCTGTTCTATCATAAGCAGCATCGATTTTTTCATCAAAATTTTTAAAGTTTTCTTCTGTATTTTTTTCTATATTATCTAAAACTTTTTGTTTTGCTAATTCAAATGGATCAGGCTCTTTTATGCCAGCAGATCTTATATAAAGATCCCTTATTTTTTCTTTATCTTTGTTTCTTAATGCTTTTTTAAATTCATTTGCAAGTCTTTTTCTTTCTTTCTCTTTTTTTTCATTAATTTCTCTTTCTTTTTCCCCTTCCTCTTTAAAATCAACAATTTTCTCTGCCTTTTGGAAGGCATCATCTCTTTCTGTTGGCTTATTTATCTCCCATTCAACAGATTCTCCTGCTTTATATGTCTTTTCTTTTTTAGTTAAATCTGGTATATTTTCTGTATTTTCAAGTTTAGCTTTAATAAGATTACTTAGTCCTTTTGCTAAACTTTCAGGATCAGTTTTTATTTTTGAGAATTTATCTTTTGCCATATATTTATAAATTATATCATTTTTTGATAAAATGTAAAGATTTTATTCTTCTAAAATCTTTACGTCTTCATTTATTTTTTTTATTATTTCATTCCACTTTTCTTCATTAAAAGCATTTTTTTCTTGCATTATAAAAAGAAACAATTTTCCTGCTTTTTTATCAACTTTAAGAAAGTTTGGGAAAATATTTTCTTTGAAATTTTTATCAAAAACATTAATACAGCGATAGCTTATGCATTTCGAACTTGCAGTATCAAGCATTTTTGTAGTTCTTTCTTCTTTTTCTTTTGGATATATTATATGGATTCCTAAATTACTTATTCTGTCCCCATTTATGTCAATTCCTAATAATTTTATTCCACCATTTTCTCCGTAAAGTTTCTTATCTTCTTCTGTAATATAATCAGTAAACATATATATTCCTGCTGGTGTAGTGTATCCAGCAGTTTGATCTCCCTTTTCTCTTCCTATCCCAACAGTATCTTTGTTTACAATTCTTCCCTGTTTAGTTATTTCATATAAAGTAGGATTTTTTAGGTCACTTTTATCTAAAAGATAGAATTTATCTTTTATAATTTCTTTATTTTTAAAAAATTCTATTGGTTTTTCTAGATTATTTGGTATTTGTTCTTTTAAAAAAATTTCTTTTTTAATTTCTTCTTTTTCAAAAATTTGTTTTTCATTTTTTTTACCATAAAATGGTGCCAAAATAATTGCTCCTATTAAGAGTATTTTTTTGATCCACCCAGCAGCATTGCTGTCGTTTTTGATTATTTTTTCTATTTTTTCTTCACTTTCTTTGGATATTTCTCCTTTCTCTATGGCTTCTTCTATCACCATATAAGCTTCTAATTCTTCTTTTGTTGCAGGAATATTATATTTTTCTAAAAGTTCTAAGAGTTTTGAGACTTTTTTTTCTTCTGGTTCTTTCGTTATTTCTTTTACAAGGTGATCTATTAAATATTTTATTCTTTTTTCTTTTGATATATTATCTTCACTATTTTTTAATTCATCAAATAAAAAATTTTGATCATCTTTTGCGATATCTTCTTTTTTGTTTATTTTGTTTCCTAAATTTTCTATCACCTTTTTATTTTATCATAGAAATAAAAAAGCCGTTCTTTTTAAAGAACGGCTTTTAAATATTTGTTTAAAATTATCTGTCCATGGGTACTAATTTATATCCCATGCCTTCTAATTTTTTTATTTCATCTTTTTTCTCGCCCATATCACTTTTTCGAACACGAAAAGTTTTAGTTTTTTCGTCAATGTCAATGTTCCCCTTTTGTGGTAAAGAAACTTTATTTGTTCCTTGTTTTTCTGAATTAACAGGGGCAGTTTTTTCCTTTTTTGTAGTCTTTTTGTTGTTTACAACAGGAGGCTCAACGTCATTTTTTGTTGCTTTCTTTATAAGAAGTTCCTTTTTATCTTTTGCTGATTTATTTATAAGAAGTTCTTTCAAAACTGAGTCTGCAGCAATTCTTCCTTTTAAGTCGGCAATTTGTTTTTCCAAATCAGCTTTAATTTGATTTTGTTTTTCTTCCTCTTCTTTCTTATTTTTCAAATTATCATTCTGATCCGGGGATGATTGAAATTCTTCAATTTGGTTTTTTTTATTTTCTTTAACCAGATTAAGTTGTTTTTCTCCAAAAGATTGCATTGAGTCAATTTTCTCAACATTTACAACAGGAGATTCTTCTTCAATTAAAAATTCTTCTTGATTTTCTTTAACTAAAGAAATTTTCTTTTCTTCGGCTGTCTTTGTTGAATCAATTGTTTTTATTGCAATAACAGGAGATTCTTCATCAATGAAGAATTCTTCATTTTGTGCATTACACACAAAAGTGCTCAATCCAATAAGGAGAGCGATTAAGGTTGCGATTGATGTTTTCATTTTATTGATTTTTAAAGATTAAACAATTTAGTGAACTGCTTTAATTTCCAATAGAAAAACAAAGCAGTTCACTAAAAAATCTTTTAAAATCAAGATTTTCAATGATCTATATACCGTAAATAGTATAGCATAAAAAAACTACTTTTGTCAAGTATTTACAATAGTTTATTTTTTTAGTTAGATAAAGTGCTGTATTTTTTAATTAATTCTTCTATTTGGTCTATCTTTTTTAGATTTTCATTTGCATATTCAACAAGTTCAGTGTCGTCAAAAAATTTTTCAAGAAGATGTTTACTCATATCCTTACTTTCCTCTAAGTTTTTTCCTATAATTAATAACTCTTCTTTTAATTTTAATATTTTATTTATAATTTCTGATTTTCCTTCAGGTTTTTTTTCTGGATTTTTGATTTTTTTATTTTCTGGTATTTTTTTTATTAAATTATTTTTATCAGCAATTATCCCTATTGTCCTCTTTTCTTCTTCTGTCTTTTTAGGTCTTTTAGATAATAATTTTCCTAAAAATTCTTTAGATATTAACTTTTCAGAGAGTTTTTTGATTTTTTTATCTTTTGTTGTTATTTTACTTATATTTTTAAGCTCTTTTAGCTTTTTTGCTTGTATTTCATATTGGTTTTTAGCTTTTTTTCTTAATAAATTTTTTTGTTCAAAATTAACTTTTTCTTCTGTAGTCATTTTTGAAAGTATTTTTTCTTTATGTTTATCTATTTCTTTTTGACTTAATTCTTTATAATTTATTTTTTCCCATTTTTTAATTAATCTAGGATCAACTTTTTTTTCTTTTATTTTTTTAAGTTCCTTAAAGTCATTTCCTAATAATGTTAGTTTTTCTTTTGCCATAGTATTTTTATTATATTCTATTTATGTAAAATATTCCTAATTTTTTTTATATATAATTATACATATTATGTAAAAAGGTGTTAATTTAGTTTTCCCCATTACGATTGACTTTTTGCTTGTTTTCAGCTACCATATAAATGTACCGAATAGAAGCAGGAAAAAATTTAGTTGAATTCTGAACAGACAGTAACCTTCGTAAGAACCTTAATTTGCAGTACAATTTTTGGTCGTTCTGTAATTTTAACCTTATTTTAAAGGGCAAGAAAGGAAATCTTACGATATTTTGTTAGGCTTATAAAATCTCAATTTAAAATATTCAGCTCCGTCTTAGTATTTTCCCTATTAATCGGGTTGTTTTTTGCGCCTATACAAGCAAATGCGGGTTTCTTTTCTTTTCTTTTTGGAAACAACGCTTCTGCTAATACTAATATTTCTAATTTACCAGAAGATATCAATAAAACTTCTCAAAGTAGAGATTTGTCTTTACAGGCAAATGTTTCATCAGCTTTAGTTATTGAAGATAAAAATACAAAGAAAGATGATAAAGATGGTGGAGTTAAAGAAGGAGAAAATGTTAATATTCTTTCTGAGAATGCCTTATTGCCATCAACAAGTATTTTAGGTGGTTCAGGTAATGGAGATATTTCTTCTGATCAAATAAGTGTTTATGTGATAAGAAAAGATGACTCGATTTCTAAAATAGCTGAAATGTTCAATGTTTCAGAGAATACTATTTTGTGGGCTAATGACATGAAAAAGGGGGATAAGTTGGTTGAAGGTGATGTGCTCTTTATTTTGCCAATCTCTGGGATTAAACATACTGTTAAAAAAGGTCAAACATTAAAAGGTATCGCCAATTTATACAAAGTAGACGTTGTTGATATTGCTGGTTTTAATGGAATTTCCACAGACGCTAAATTAACTGCTGGAGATGAGCTTTTAGTTCCTGACGCAGATATGACAGTTTCAGATGGAGAAAATAATAAAACTTCTTCAAAATCTAGTTCAAAAGAAATTATTATAAAAAGTACAGGGAAAGACCTTGGTGGATATTTTATAAATCCAGTTCCAAATTACAAGAGAAGAAGTCAAGGAATTCACGGTAAAAATGGTGTTGACCTTGCTGCTCCAACTGGTACAAAAATAGTTGCATCTGCTTCTGGAAGAATCCTTCTTGCACGTATAGGTTACAATGGAGGTTATGGGAATATGGTTATTATTCAACATCCAAATGGTACTCAAACTCTTTATGCTCATCAATCAAAGCTTGTGGTGCATACAGGGGATCAAGTTGAGCAAGGTGAAGTTATAGGATATGTTGGGTCAACAGGACATTCTACAGGACCACATTTACACTACGAAGTTCGTGGAGCAAAGAATAATGCTGTAAATTTGTAAAGAAATTTTTAAAATACTGAATAAAAAAACTCCACATAGTGTGGAGTTTTTTTATTCTAAAAGAGTTAAAGATATCATAGATAGTATTCCAATAAGGATAGTTAAAAATTGCATCATAGAATACTTTATTTTTTTTGTTTTTTGAAGTTCTGGGATTAGATCTGCAACTGCTATGTAAATAAATCCACCAGCTGCAATAGGTAGGACCCATAGAGTAAATTTTTCTGCGATATTTTCAAAAGTTAAGGAAATTATTACTCCCAATATAGCCATAAGTGCTGAGATAAAATTAAGTAACAATGCGCGTTTTTTTGAATACCCAGCGTGTATTAAAACAGCAAAATCCCCTATTTCTTGGGGTATTTCGTGTAAAATAACAGCTATTGTTGTAGCTATACCGATTGGAATACTTACCAAAAAACTAACTCCAATAATTATCCCGTCTATTAAATTATGAAAACCGTCTGTAAAGAGTATTAATTTCCCTACTGGGTGTATATGAGCTTCTTCTTTATCTTCTCCGTGATGGTGCCAATGAAGAAACTTTTCTATTATAAAAAAAATAATTATTCCAACAATAATTAAAATACTTACTATATTTGTATTTGGAATATTTTTAAAAGATTGTGGAATTAAATGTATAAAAGCATCACCTAAAAGTGCTCCAACAGCAAGACTTATAAAAATACTTACATATTTTTTAATTTTTTCTTCTTTTATTAAAAGAGAAAATACACCAATTAAAGAAATAATACTGACGATTATTACGCTTATAAACGAATAGATGTATGTTGTTAACATGTGCGGGATGGGAGAATCGAACTCCCAACCACAGTTTGGAAAACTGTTATTTTACCATTAAACTAATCCCGCATCTATATAAATATATCAAAAAATGCTTTTAAATCAACATTATTTATCTATTTATAAAGGTCGGGCTGCTGGGAATCGAACCCAGTCTCCATGCTCCCAAAGCACGTGTACTACCGGTATACTACAGCCCGCCGACGCTAAAGTTTTGACGGATAGATCCGTCTAAATTTTAGAGTTGATGTTTAATCATATCATAAAATAATATCATTTACCACTTTTATTTTTGCTTTTTTGTTTTTTAAATCTAAAAAGACAACAAAAAGGTCAACTTGCCATTCAGTATTATCTGGTATTTTATTGGACAAAAGATAAGTTTGAATTGTACGTGCCATTCGTTTCATTTTCCATGGGTGCATATTATCTTCAGGTCTATATTGGTCCAACGTTTCTTGTGAAACGTTAATTAGATTTCTAGAAACAGATTTAACTTCTATGAAATATAACTTTTTATTCTTGTTTGCAACAATATCTATTTCTCCCCATTTTTTAGTATAGTTACGATCTAATATTAAAAAATCGTGTTTCACGAGAAACTTTTCAGCTATGTTTTCTCCTATTTTACCTATTTTTTGTGTTTCTGATGTAAAAACTTTTGGCATTTTATTGAATGTTACACATGTAACAAGATAAATTTGTTTCACGTGAAACAAATAAGATAATTTTTGTGTCTTTTAATATAATATCCTTATTTTTCAACATATTTTTGATTAAATTATACTTAGAAGACAATTTTAAATTGTGTCCTTTATAAACAATACTAACATAGTTATCCACAGTTTTTTGTATAAAATCCTTATATTTCAACGTGAATAATAAAAGACTATTGGTCATGTGCACCCGGAGGGATTCGAACCCCCAACGACCGCTTCGAAGGCGGGCATGATATCCATTTCACTACGGGTGCAGTTGTTTTTATTATATATCATTTTTGTTATTATTTAAAATTTAAATTGCAATAACCTAAAAAAAATATTATAATTGTTTTATTAAAAAAGCAGTGGTTGTTTTTTTTAAAATTTTAATTTTTAAGGATCACGGTCATATTTAATGGTCTTTATACATAAATAATTAGCGGTCATGGTTTAGTGGTAGAACACGTCCTTGCCAAGGATGAGACGGGAGTTCGATTCTCCCTGGCCGCACAAATTTAGTGGAAAAACTAATAAAAAATTTATTAAGCAAAATTCCTCAAGAAGTTTCATATGTAACTGAAACGTTAGAAAAGGCTGGTTTTGAGGCATATTTGGTTGGAGGGTGTGTACGTGATCTTTTAATGGATAAAGAGCCAAAAGACTGGGATATAACCACAAACGCTAAACCAGAACAAATTATAGAACTTTTTGAAAAGACAGTATATGAAAATACTTTTGGAACAGTAGCTGTTATAAATAAAGATGTTTCTCGTGAAACATTACGTCAAATAGAGGTTACTCCATATAGAATCGAAGCAAAATATAGTGATTTTAGGCACCCAGATGAGGTTAGATTTAGTGAGAATATAGAGGATGACCTTAAGAGACGCGATTTTACTATAAATGCTTTAGCTTTAAGTCCTAAAGGACATCTAATTGATCTATTTAATGGGATAAAGGACATCAAAAGTAAAACGCTAAATACGGTAGGGGATCCCAATGATCGTTTTAATGAGGATGCATTACGAATGCTTCGAGCTGTGCGTTTTGCTGTACAATTAGATTTTTCTATGGCGTATGAAGTTTCTGAAAGTATTTTAAAAAATTATGAATTAATTGAGAAAATTTCAGAAGAAAGAATTCGAGATGAGTTTGTAAAAATAATTATGTCACAAAATCCATCGACTGGAATTGTGATGTTGGAAAAATTTAATTTACTAAAAAATATTATTCCAGAGTTAGAAGATGGAATTGGTTGTGAACAATCTGGAGAACATATTTATGATGTTTGGAATCATTTACTTCATGCATTACAGCATTCTGCTGACAAGAATTGGCCTTTAGAAATAAGGCTTTCTGCACTTTTCCACGATATTGGAAAACCAAAAAGTAGAAGATTTGCGGAAACTGGAGATGTTCTCTGTCGCTCGCACTCTGTCTTGAAAGGGCAAGATTTAAAACTTTCGCAGCGAAGGCTCCTACAAGTATCTCCAGTTTCCTTAAAGAAAAAATTTTTTACTTTTTATGGGCATGAAGTTGTGAGTGCAAGAATGGCAAAAAAGATTTTAGAGAGATTAAAATTTTCTAAAAAAGAAATTGAGCTTGTGGATAAACTTGTACGTAATCATATGTTTTTTTCTGACACAGAACAAATTACACTTTCAGCTGTAAGAAGAATTATTACAAAAGTTGGAAAAGATAATATTTGGTATCTTATGAATGTCCGTGAGTGTGATAGGGTAGGGATGAAAAAGAAAGAAGCACCATATCGTTTAAGAAAATATTTTGCAATGATAGAAGAAGCTCTTCATGATCCTATATCTGTAGGGCAGCTTAAAATAGATGGAGAATTTATGATAAAAGACATTGGAATTAAACCAAGCCCTAGAATGGGCTGGATCTTACACGCCCTTTTAGAAGAGGTATTAGAAGAACCTTCAAAAAATACTATTGAATATCTAAAGGACAAAGCTTTAGAACTTGATCAACTCACAGATGAGAGATTAAGGATATTAGGAGAAAAAGGAAAGGAAAAAAAAGAAGAGTTAGAAAAAAAGGAAGTTTCTAAACTTCATGAAAGACACGGAGTTCATAAATAGTGTTTTACACATGTCAGACATGTGGAAAAATTAGAATTAAAGTTCTTCGTTTAAAAGAGTATCTTTTTCAGGTTTATAAAATATGTTGTTTAAAGATCTTATTAGATTATCAAAAAGTTTGGTACTGTAAGGGGATAAGTTAAAAATGATAGCTAAACTGAAAAGAGATATTGCAAATTTCCAAGAGTAAAAAGAAAGTGGGATAGAAATCAAAGAAAATATTACTGGTACTAAGGTGCGGATAGTACTACCACGAATTTCTCTTTTGCTTATTTCAGGATTTTTAATATGTTCAGAATATAAAACATAATTTCTCATCCAATATAAAGAAAGACCTATTAAAATAGTGTGTATTGCAAAAATACTTATAGCAAGTTTGCTTTTATTAAAATGACCAAGAAGACTTGAAGAAAATGGGATTAAAGCAATAAGCATGAAAAATAGAGCATTTACATTGGTAAGTTTCGTGTCTATATTTTTAGCGTAAATTGAAACAAAAAAATGGTGAGCTCTCCAATATGTGAAAAGAAGAGCAAAAGACATAATGTAAGAAATAAAAGATGGAATTAATGTTTTTATAGCAAGCCATAACTGTGTATCATTAAATAATATTGGTATATTTGGAACTTTTATTTCAAATACAATAATAGTCATAACTATGGCGAAAATTCCATCTGAGAGTTCATCTAATCTTGCTGGTTTCATATACATTAATAATAACATAAATTTAAATTAAAAATAATATGTTAAGATAAATTTATGCGTATAGGAATTTTTGATTCAGGATTGGGGGGTTTAATTATTGCGAAAGCAATAAGAAAATCAATGCCAGAATATGATTATGTTTATCTTGGAGACACTAAAAGAGTGCCTTATGGAAATAGGTCTCATGAGACTGTTTTTGAATTTACAAAAGAAGCAGTAGATTTTTTATTTAAAAAAGAAAATTGTGAAATTATAATTTTAGCTTGCAACACTGCTTCAGCAAGAGCGCTTAGAAGAATACAACAAGAATATCTACCAAAGAATTTTCCTTATAGAAAAATACTTGGAGTTTTAATTCCAACAGCAGAAGAGTGTGTAAAATTTAGAAAAGTTGGGATAATAGCTACAAATGGAACAGTCTTATCTAATACTTTTCCTGATGAAATAAAAAAACTTTCTCAAAAAATAAAAGTTTTTCAAAATTCTGCGCCAATGCTTGTGCCATTAGCGGAAGAGGGGGAGAAAGTTTTAGTAAAATCTTTTTTACAAAAATATTTAAAACCTCTTAAAGATAAAAACCCAGAGGCAATTGCTCTTGGATGTACACATTATCCTTTTTATAAAAATGAAATTAGGAATATTTTAGGGCGAAAAATAAAGGTCATCTCTCAAGATGAAATAATCCCTAGAAAATTAAAAGAATATTTTAAAGGACATCCAGAAATTGAAAATAAACTTTCTAAAAATAAAGAAGCAAGAATTCTTGTAACGGACATTACAAAAAATGTAGAAAAATTAACTCAAAAATGGTTTGGGAAAGATACAAAACTAAAACTAATAAAATTATAAAAGTTAAAAATCTAACCAAATAGGGCAGTGGTCGGAGCCGTGGTAATCTTCGAGCATGCCTGTATTTTTTACTTTTATTTCAGAGCTTGTGAAAAAATAATCAAGACGCCAACCGGTATTTCTTTCACGAGCGAATGTTTTCATATCCCAATAAGTATATGCACCAATTTTGTTTGGATAAAATTGTCTAAAAATATCTATAAATTTATTTTTTATAACTTTACTAATCCAAGCTCGCTCTATTGGCAAAAATCCTGTATTTTCTTCATTTGCTTTTGGACGAGCAAGATCTATGGCTTCGTGAGCAGTATTTACATCTCCACAGAAGATAACATGTTCACCATTTTTTCTTAATTTAAGAATAAATTTTAAGAAAGCATCATAGAATTCTAATTTATATTTTAATCTATCTGGTCCTTGTCCTCCGTTTGGAAAATATCCAGTAACTACAGTGTAATTTTTTAATTTTATTCCAACAATTCTACCTTCATCATCGAATTTTTTGATCCCCATTCCATAAAAAACTTCCAAAGGCCTTTCCTTTGTGTAAATTGCCACTCCGCTATAACCTTTTCTTTTTTTAGAATATGAAAAATAAGAAAAATATCCTTTAATGTTTCGTGTTTTTTCATCTAATTGATCTGGTTCTGCTTTTGTTTCTTGTAGACATAAGATATCTGGGTTGTATTTCTTAAAAAGAGGAGTAAAAAATCCTTGTTTCACGGTTGCTCGCAATCCATTTGTATTCCAAGAAATAATTTTCATGTTATTTAGTATAATATCATATAAAAATATAAATATATTTTTTCTAAAAACACATATTTTCCTGCTGAAAAATTGCTATGCTCGGCCCGTCGGCCTACGCAATGTTTTTATAAACAATATATTTATCTTTTTAAGACAAGCAAGAATATAAAATTTTAAATAAAAGCACAGCTAGTAAAATTTTTTCTGGTCCTCGGTTTGGGGCCAGACTAGCTCAAAAATTTTCTAGCTGTGCTTTTATTTTTTAGAATGAAATTTTTTATGGACTTCGTGGAGTTGTTTATCAGTTATATGAGTATAGATTTGAGTTGTAGCGATATTTGAGTGGCCGAGCATCATTTGTACACTTCTTATATCTGCGCCATTTTGGAGTAAATCTGTGGCGAAAGAGTGACGAATGACGTGAGGAGTTACTTTTTTAGAAATACCAGCTTTAATAGCA
>Ga0172369_10001959_pt1 | contig 28918 bp, 29 predicted proteins | sample LakKiv25m_FD_114539 | JGI IMG/M metagenome (GOLD analysis project Ga0172369, IMG submission 114539) | Freshwater microbial communities from Kabuno Bay, South-Kivu, Congo - kab_022012_11.25m | ecosystem: Environmental > Aquatic > Freshwater > Lake | place: Democratic Republic of the Congo...
AGAAGCGCATCGCGCACATGCGGTACCATTTCTAGTGGGAGCGCATGTATTGCAAACCAGCTGATCTCGCTGCATTTATCCGGCTCGGCGATACGCGGTTCATTGCGATAGCGAAGAACTCGGAAATAAAAATCAAAACGCTCTTGATCTGTACCGAGGCGAGAGACTACACGAATGAATTGCAAATCATCGACAGAAAGCTCAATTCCAATTTCCTCTTTTGCTTCGCGTACGGCTGCAATGCGGGGCGTCTCCCCTCTTTCAATATATCCAGCCGGTACATCGTATACGCCGTCTTGGTATCCGGTATTGCACCGACGGGACAATAGAATCTCCCTTTCACGTTCCACAATGAGATGCACAGCGGCGATAAATGTGTAGCGAGACATAGAGTGATTTAGCCTGGTTCGATATCAAGTCCTTTACCGGTATTCACAACGAGTGCTTTCCGAGTGATGATGCGATCACGTTCTCTCTCACCAACACCATCGCACCGCTGCATATACAGAGCAAGGCCGGTGGCTGCAGAAATTTCCGCTTTGATACCCTCTCGCCGAAAGATTTCGTATGCCGCATGAATGTATGATTCCTCGACGCTTACCTTTGCCGTTTCCGCTCCTGTACGATGCAGCGTCACTTGCGACGCTATGTCTTCGGCGCGGAATATCAGAAACGGTTTGTACGGCGCGGTGAGCTTATCCGCATCACTATTCGGATTTGATGGCTCCGCGCCAAAAATAGTAAGCCGCTGCACCCGTGAAATAGCATCACGGATCACTGACGGATCTTTGCTCCGCACGCCAAGCCGCGGATCCGGATTCATGCCGTTATGTAACGTCAAAGATTGCCACGTAAGGAAATTCTCCATAAGACGACCGGAGCCATACGGAACATATACATCGTCGGGCTGTTCACGAAAGCACTCGTGGACCAGCCAATCATAAAAAACAACCTGCGGTAAAAAGTGGGGGCTCTGGGAGGTGATCTCAACTCCGTTTTCGTTTTCCGTGATCGCTTTCATGAGCATCGGGTCCAGTTTTTTTGACAGGTCCACACGATACATATCGGCGCGAAGTAGCGATAATCGCTCTACCTCCTGTGCCAGAGCCGTTTTGCCTATTACAATCTTTGGCGGAGGAAGGCCATATCTTTCAAAGGCGGTAGCAACCGCGGCCCCTTCGTTGCCGGACGTGATAAGCGTAAAGCGCGGTATCCGCTGTTTCGACAAATAATCTTTCGCTTTCGCTTCGCTGAATCCAGCAGTGCGCAAAACCAAGCTGAATGCATAATCGGCATACAGCTTCACCAATTCCCATGCAGGACGATCCTTCATGGTACCAGTCGGATTGACTGACTCGTCTTTTACGGATATCGCTCCGTAGCCGTCGCGCGTCAAATCAAGATTACGCGTTGGTGTCTGTGGCCACTCGGGATCTTTGAGGTCTTTCAAAAGAAATCGCGGTATGGACTCAGTCCACTGTACCATGAGCTCCGGAGACATAAACTCGGGAAACGCAACTCTCTTTACTATCTCTCTGCTTGCAATGATTGATTCATTCCCTTCTCGCATATTCAAGAATACAATTCTGAGTGTGTTCCGATTATGAAGGAATTATCTTCGCCGGGAAAGCCACAACCGTTTCAAAAATGGAAGCGTTACGGTCGAAAGCGCAAAGGCAAGGGTTGGCACAAGCGCGTTGATATAGGGTCGAGGAAGTTGGGCGACCAAAAAAAAGACAAGCACTACCCCATAGGTAAGAACAAGTATCGCGGCTTTGCGCGCGAAACTCGTCTCCCATGCTTTATCTGCCTCAACGCGGCGATTACGCTCTTTGAGGACGGTGATCTCTTGTTGTAATTCTTCTATAATTGGCATAAAAGTATCGGTTTTTTCTCACTATCATGGAAAATTTACTATAGTTTAGCATTCTCCCGCATGAAAGCAATGAATGCTTCTGGTGTAGATGGCAAACCTAATGCGTGCTCAAGCTTTGCCCGATCAATCATTATATTTCCTTTGCCATCTGTAGAGACCGCGTCGGGATACAAACGAGAAATTGCAATCTCAATATAAGTATTTCCTTCCTTGATATCTTCTTCTGATACATCCTCCTGTATCGTTGACTCTCTGATATCATACCCTTGCTCTTCTGCTTCTGCCTCTTGGCTCTCTGAAACAAAAGTTCTTTTCTTTTTCACTCTTGCGATAAGTTGGTGTACTTTATCTACTATCTCCTCCGGAATATCTATGCCGGCGAAATCAACAAGCAATTCGATCGGACCCGCTAAGCTTTCAAACCAATGTCCTCGTAGCTTATTTGTTTCAAGGAGATAAAATAATTTTTCATTTGCTGAAACCCTACCTACAGCTATATGTTCTCTGATATCTGCAAGAGCATCATATAAGTCACGCCCTTTCAATACCTTCGTATGCAATTCTTTTTCCTTCTTTTCTATTATTGCTTCATCCTCCGTCTTATCTCCTGTAAGATGCAAACGTTCTTTTACGCCGGGATAGTACCCCCACTGAAAATAAGCTGCGTAGAGTCTCCTTTTTTCTCTCTGTAAAAGCTCCTCTTTTTCGTGGTCTGAAGATTTTTCCTTTTTGTGGACTTTCTTAAAGGTAGTGCGAATTTCATGAACAGACTTGTCCGGATACAGGCTTTTTAGCACAGCTACAACGAGAGCGAGTGTGGCATGAATATCTTCATGATCCACTGAATCTTTTACTTGAATGCTATGGCGAATACTCTCCGTGCTTCTCACTCCCTGCGAACCCTGCGTAATGAGGTCTTGAGTTTCTCTGCTAAGAGATTGCCAGTATAAAAGTTTTTCAAGCTCGGCAAGCACTCCGCTAATGGCTACTTTACTTCCCAATTTTTTTCTTTGCTTTTCAGTAAGACGGCTTTCGTAAAGTTCAAGCTCCTGATGGCTCACACGCAGCAACTCATAGAGTGGTTCATCAAGAAGCCGAAGCAACGTTTTTGCAAACGTTTCTTTTTGTGCTGTTAGTTGTTCCGGCGATGATTGTATTTCTCTGGGCATGAGATAAAGATCAATTACTTGCTCCAGAAGATAAGTAGGTTGCCATATCCGGCCGGAATATGAATTTTGATTTAACTCGGAGGGTGAGGGATTCGAACCCTCGGTGCCTTTCGGCACACACGCTTTCCAAGCGTGCGCACTAGACCGCTATGCGAACCCTCCATAGACAACTTACCGTGCTTCAACACGTTTCCGCCCCACTATAGCACGCGATAATTTTTGATCAAATGTAATAACATCGTACGTTGAGGCGAGAGAGAGTAGAGCAACATCGACAAAAGATAGCTTCTCATCTTTCGACGCTCGATACTTGTCGATCAATTCATAGAAAAACAGCTCGTCAACGACAAGTAAATCAACATCCTCATTCTCGAACGCTGTTGCAAGAAACGCATGCGATACTTCCTTGCCGGCTTTTTGTGTTAATATAGTGCATACTTCAAGAAGAACGTACTCGGGAAGAATAATGGTTGATTGGAGCGACTGAAATATGCGGTCTGCCTTTGCGTGTTGCGAATCACTCTCATTGAACAATGCTATCCATACGCTTGAATCAAGAACCGTCATATTCCGTACGCAATTCGATCGACTTTCTTGCTTAGATTCTTATCTCTGCTGCGAAAACGAATCTTTTGAAAATCTTTCAGCGTAAATTTTCTTGCGATGTCCCTGATGGGCTCGATGCGAAACATGGGCTGTGCGTGCCGCATTACTATAAAGGACTCTCCGCGAACAGCCGCATCCGCGATATGGGGCAGCTGTTGATGAAGTTTCTTAATTCCAATAATAGTTGCCATTTCTTTTGTTTAACATTTAGTATACTAATAGTTTAACATTAATTTTCGGAAGCGTCAAGAACGTTAGGTTGTTCCGGACTTTCGATTTCGCTTTTGATCTTATCCATAATGCGCACAAGTGCCCGATCGCGAGTGCCGGCAACCGCGGCAAATTGCTTGTCTACTTGCTCGATCCGAGCACCAAGCACGTCAATGGCTTCTGAAAACTTTGTATACTCTTGCTCAAACTTCTGTATCAAACCGATGACGGCATGCAGATTTTCCTGATAGCGGAAATTCGTGTATGCCTGCTTGACCATGCGCAGCAGCGCGGTAAAGCTAAATGGTCCCGCAAGCACAACCTTTGATCGCAATGCCGTCTCCCACACCTCGGGCAGCTCGCTGTAGATAAAAGAAAAGATCATCTCGTTTGGGATAAAAAGGACAACAAAATCCACTGTCTTCTCTTCTATATTAATATATTCCCTGCTCGTCACCTGCTTGATCTTTTGCTTGACGTCTTGCGCAAACTGGCGCATATACCGTTCGCGCTCCCCTTTATCTTCTGTCTCTGACATTTTGAGTAACGCAGCGTAGGGAAATTTTACGTCAACATTGATTTTCGTCTGGTCGGGAAGATACACGATAAAATCCGGACGCGTGCTCACTGACTCCTGTTCCTTATTATGCACATAATCTTGCCCTGAAACAAAACCAGCCATCATCATCAAATTTTCTGCGACATGCTCGCCAAATGCGCCGCGGAGCTGATTATTTGACAGCACGCGCTTCAAGTCTGCTGTGGTCCCATGCAAATCCTTGAGTGCTTCACGCTGCGAGGCAAGCTCCTGTTGGAGTGCGGAGAATGTCGAAAGCCTGCTTTTGTCTGACTCCTCCAAACGCTGCTTGCTCTCCGATAGGTCGCGTCTCATCTCTTCTACGAGCGATGCGATCGCATCTTTTTTATGGGTAAGCTCTGTAGAGGATTGCTCTTGCAGTGCCGCAAACCGCTCGCGAGCCAATGAGAAAAACTGCTCCTGTGTTTTTTGAAGCGTGTCGGATGCGAGCCGCGCAAATACCGCTTCAAGATTTTCTTGCGCGTGCTTTACAACACCGCGGGAACGGACGATAAACCATGCGGCGGCGCAGCCCAACAGAAATGCGATGAAAACACCAAAAAGAAATGAGAGTGACATTTTGATTCAACTAGGAAATTTTGATAGGATACATACGTTGTGCGAGAACGACGTACCTACGCGCACCCATCATACCAACACCCCCATGAAAGAACAAGAACAACAGCAGCCTCCAGCCGTGCTAACGCCATGGCACACGCTGCCGCTTAAAACGATCGAAGGCACGCTTCATACGGCATTTGCTTCCGGCTTATCATTTCAAGAAGCGCGCGCGCGCCTCGCAGAATACGGAGCAAATCAACTCCCGAAAGAACCGAGCGATTCGCTCGGAATGATTTTTTTGAGGCAATTTGCTGACCCACTGATCGCCATTCTTCTCCTCTCTTCGATCTTCATGTTTTTTTTCGGGCATATTGCCGATGCAATTATCATTCTGATCGTGCTCGTATTTAACGCAATCATCGGAACGATCCAAGAAGGACGCGCGCAAAAAACATTAGCTGCTCTGAAACGATTTGCCATCACGAACGCCATTGTGCTGCGGGATGGACAAGAACGCGTTGTACCTGACAGCGATGTTGTTCCGGGAGACATCCTGCTCGTTCAGGAAGGATCAAAAATCCCCGCTGATGCCCGCCTCATCGAGGCATACGGCTTGCGGATCGATGAAGCCGCACTCACCGGAGAATCGGGACCTATCGACAAGCAAGTAAAAATATTCAAAGACGCTCTCTTACCGGTCGCTGATCGGTGCAATATGCTTTTCAAGGGCACATCGGTATTGAGTGGAAATGGAATCGCGGTAGCAGTTGCAACTGGCATCAATACCGAGTTCGGCAAAATCAGTGTTACGATTTCAAAAATAGAATCGGAAATCCCACTCAAGCGCGAAATCGCCCGCCTTTCGCGCTTTATTCTTATCGCAGTTTCTGTTATTTCTATTGCGCTCTTCGGAGCCGGCATTGCGTTTGGCGTGGGATTGTTTGAAATGTTTATAACTGTCGTTGCATTGGCAGTCTCTGTTGTCCCCGAAGGCTTGCCGGTCGTACTGACAATCGTTCTTGCTAATGGGGTGTGGCGCATGGCGCGACGCAACGCGTTAGTAAAACGTCTCCATGCTGTGGAAGCGCTCGGCCAAGCGGATGTCATCGCAGTAGATAAAACGGGTACGATCACGAAAAATGAGATGGTGGTGCGGCTCGCCTATGCCGGCGGAATGCTATTTGACGTCACCGGAGACGGGTATGCGCCACAAGGAGAGATTAGACAGAACGACGAAATCGTCACCGTGCAGGATGACCACCCATTGAGACTGTTTAACCGCATTGGCGCGTTATCAGCAAACGCACATGTCGCGTATGTTGAATCGGAGAAAAAATGGAGTGTCACCGGAGACCCGACAGAAGCCGCAATGGTCGTATTCTCAAGCAAATGCTCTGAAACGAAAGAGGCGCTTGATGAAACACATCCGCGCGTCGGCGAGATCCCTTTTACCGCGTCGGCAAGGTATCATGCTACGATCAGTGAATGGAAAGATAAAACAGTTGCAGCTGTTGCCGGTGCGCCGGAGGTTATCATGGAAGCGAGCAAAAAAATGCGCGCAGACGGCAAGGATGTGCCACTCACGAAATCCCGCCGCGAAGCATTTGAAAAAGCGTACCACGATGCCTCAAACAAAGGCCTGCGGGTTATTGCGGTCGCCTATCGGGAATTTCCCAGAAAAAAAGATCAGCTCGGGACAGAAGATATTTCGTCACTCACGCTCCTGGGGTTTTACGGCATCGAGGATACGATCCGTATGGAGGTTAAACAAGCGGTTGAAAGCGTACAGAGAGCGGGTATTCGGGTGGTGATGATTACCGGCGATCACAAGCTGACAGGGAAAGCGATCGGACAAAAGGTAGGGATATTCCGGGAAGGTGATGATGTGATGACGGGCAAAGAGCTGGAGACGCTTTCTGACGATGAACTCAATATACGTATCGCGAATATCGCCGTATTCGCCCGGGTCACGTCGGAGCACAAAATGAAGATTATCGAGGCGTATAAAACGCGCGGACAAATCATCGCCATGACCGGCGATGGAGTGAATGATGCTGCGGCGCTGACGGCAGCAGATCTGGGTATCGGTATGGGTAAAATCGGCACGGATGTGGCAAAGGAAGCATCCGATATCATCTTACTTGATGATAATTTTACCAGCATTGTCGCTGCGCTCGAAGAGGGGCGTGCGATCAAGCGCGCGATCAAGCGCGCTCTGCTCTACCTGTTTTCTACAAATATGAGCGAAATGCTTGTTATTATGCTCGCGGTGCTCTTCGGCTTCCCCCTGCCGCTTGCTGCCGCGCAAATTATCTGGTTAAATCTTGTGACGGACAGTTTTCCTGTTATCACGTTGGCGTTGGAGCCAAAAACCAATGATCTTCTCTCCAAGAGAACGCATGATAAGGGGGAGGGCATCTACGATCGCCCAATGAAACAACGTACAGTAGTGCTTGCACTCACTATGGCGGGAGCATCATTTCTGATTTTTTCAGGATATTTTCAAACCGATCTTGCAAAAGCGCAAACCATGACATTTTTGACTCTTACGCTTGCTCAACTTTTCAACGCATTGAATTGTCGCTCGCGCACCAGATCACTGTTCATGATGAATCCGTTCTCAAATCTCTGGCTGATTTGCGCGCTTGGATTTTCAGTTTCTCTGCAGCTTATCGCGCTCTATTCTCCCCTACTCCAAACGCTTCTCCATACCGTGCCGCTTACACTGGAAGAATGGGGATTTGCTCTTGCGGCGGGCGCAACAGTGATTGGCGCAGATGAGATACGAAAAGCAGTGACCTACAAACCACACGATCACCAACCAACATTATGGAATCACTCCTCAATATCGACCTCGTGACGGCAGTTCAAACAATCGGTATTGCGGGGATCGCGGGAGTGATATTTGCCGAAACAGGCCTTTTGGTCGGCTTTTTTCTGCCGGGCGATAGTTTGCTGTTCACCGCGGGATTCCTTGCCTCGCAAGGGATCCTCAATATTGTCGTCCTAACACTTGTTTGCTTTGTATCTGCCGTGCTGGGCGACAGCGTGGGATATGCGATCGGCAGGCGGCTGGGACCACGCATCTTTACGCGAAAAAACTCGCGCTTTTTCCACCGCGAACACCTCGAACGGGCAAAAATTTTCTATGAAAAATATGGAGGCAAGACAATCATCCTTGCCCGATTTATTCCGATCATCCGCACATTTGCGCCCGTGCTTGCAGGCGTAGGTAAGATGCACTACCCGAAATTTCTTTCCTATAACCTTGCTGGTGGCTTTGCGTGGGGTGCGTGCGTGCCACTCGCCGGATACTTTTTAGGAAGCATGATCCCGTCAGTGGACCGCTACCTGCTTCCGATTGTCGGAGGGATTATTGTTGTATCTCTTCTTCCTGCGGTACGAGAATATATTGTAATGAGAAAAAAACCTCGCGACACATAAAATGCTCGCGCAGAATACTACCATTCCAGCGTTCCGCCGGTGGAGTATTCCGTGACGCGCGTTTCAAAAAAATTCTTTTCCTTCGACAGATCGATCGCCTCTGACATCCATGGAAACGGATTTTGGCTGCCATACTGCACGGGCAATCCGATGCGCACGAGCCTCCGGTCGGCAATATACTGAATGTACTCCTTAAAACTGTCAGCGTTCATGCCGAAGATGCCTTTGGGGAATACCTCGCGCGCGAAAGTGTATTCGAGCTCGGTCCCTTTGCGGATCAAATCAATGGCATGCGTCTGAAAATCAGGAGTCCACACCTCGGGCTGCTCTTCTTTGATGCCATTGATGATATTGATGCCAAAATTCAAATGCTGCGATTCATCGCGCATGATGTATTGGATCTGCTCGGCAGAGCCTATCATTTTATTCTGCCGCTGGAAACCAAACATCACGGCAAAGGAGCTGTAAAAAAAGATCCCCTCCATGATAATGGAAAAAACGATCATGTTTTCAACGAATTTTTGATCTGCCGCAAGAGTGCCTGTCTTAAAGGCGGGATTGAATAATCCTTCATTAAAGCTCAAAATGAATTCGTCTTTATTGTAGATGGCATCCACTTCGCGGTACATGTTAAAGATCTCTCCTTCGTCGAGACCGAGGCTCTCCACGATGTATTGGTATGAGTGGGTATGAATCGCTTCTTCGTATGCCTGCCGCAATAAATACATACGGCATTCCGGCGACGTCACATGACGATAGGCAGCCAAGACGATATTGTTCGCCGCGATGGAGTCGCCCGTCGTAAAAAATCCAAGCACGGTCTTAAATGCCGCACGTTCATCGGGTGTGAGAACATTCGGCGCTTTCCATTGCTCAATGTCATTTTGCATCGTGATTTCTGTCGGGAGCCAATGATTGGCATTGCCGACATTGTAGGCTGTCCATGCAAACGTATGCTTCATCGGATACAACTGAATGACGTCGGCATCTTCACCATTGATGATCCGCCTTTTGTTGATATTTACTCGTTCTGAAGTCTTTGTGATCGGCATAGAGTTATTGGCATGATTCGCAATCAGGGTCCTCAATCTTACATAACGGCACGGTGTCGACCGCGATTGTCGCAACAGCTACCGGCACCACTTGCTGCTCAAGAGCAGATGCCGTATCAATGGGAGGAACAGGAGCAGATACGGCGATTGAGATCGCGGAACGAACCTCCGACTGCTGTGCCGATCCGACCTGCCCTCCGGAGCCTTGGCGAAGGAGGGAGCCTTTTCTCAGATGCGTTCCTGCGTATTCGGTCGCGTCTAAAGTTGCTTTCTCTACTTGGGATGCGGCAAGGGTGCGCAGATAATACGTGGTCTTTAGTCCTATCTGCCATGCGTACAAGTATGTGTCGGAAAGTTTCTTTCCTGACGCGCCGTGAAAAAAGACATTTAACGACTGGCTCTGATCGATCCATTTCCCGCGGTACGCCGCAGCCTTGATAAGCCAAACCGGATCAATCTCAAATACTTCTTTATACTTCTGTCGCATCTCTTGCGGTATCTCGTGGATCTCCTGGATAGTGCCGTCATGGTACTTTATCTTGCCTAACATCTCGTAGTCCCAGAGGCCGACGGATTTCAAATCTTCGACCAAATACGGATTCACGACAGTAAAATCGCCGCTCATGTTTGACTTTACATAAATATTTTTGTAGATCGGCTCGATCGAAGGCACCGTGCCTGCGATATTAGAAATCGTGGCAGTCGGCGCGATCGCAAGACAGTTGGAGTTGCGCATCCCATACCGGCGCACGGATTGGCGCACGACGCTCCAGTCAAGCTTGCTCGTGCGCGGCATGTCTATCTTCTGCCCGCGCTCTTGTTCAAGTATATCAATCGTATCGACCGGAAAGAGCCCTCGATCCCACTTTGATCCGCTGTAGCTTGCATATGACCCTCGTTCGCGTGCCAGCGCGCTGGACGCAAGGATAGCATGGTAGGCGACCACCTCCATACTTTCATCGGAAAAACGTACACATTCTTCGGAGTCAAACTGTATGCCTTTCATATAGAGTGCGTCTTGAAAGCCCATAACTCCGAGTCCCACGGGGCGATGACGGAGGTTGGAAGCGCGAGCCTCCTTCGTGGGGTAATAATTCACATCAACGACGTTGTCGAGCATGCGCATCGCAACCGGAATCGTGCGCGCTAATAGATCAATATCAAGCTCTCTGCCTTTCATGTGTTTGGCGAAATTGATCGATCCGAGATTGCAAACCGCGGTCTCCTCTTCTGATGTATTCAGCGTAATTTCAGTGCAGAGATTAGAGCTATGCACGACGCCGACGTGATCCTGCGGGGATCGCACATTACAGGGATCTTTGAACGTGATCCACGGATGTCCGGTTTCATACAGCATGGAAAGCATTTTCTTCCACAAATCGCGAGCTTTCACGGTCTTGGTAAGCTGCATCTTCCCGTCGCGCGCGTCTTGCTCGTATTTCCCGTAACGCTTCTCAAACCGTTTTCCATACAGATGGTGCAGATCCGGCACTTCATGCGGTGAGAACAAAGTCCATCCACCATCTTCCTGCACCCGTTTCATGAAAAGATCAGGAATCCAATTTGCGGTATTGATATCGTGCGTGCGACGGCGTTCGTCACCAGTGTTTTTGCGCAACTCCAAGTAATCTTCAATATCATAATGCCATGCCTCAAGATACACGCATGCGGCGCCGCGGCGGCGGCCACTGCGGTTGATGGCATGCGTGGCGTCGTTCGATACTTTCAAAAACGGTACCACGCCCTGGCTCTCAACGCCGATACCCTTGATCAGCGCGCCGGTCGCACGGACATTGCTCCAATCCGTGCCGATGCCGCCTGACCATTTTGAGAGCTGGGCATTATCCGATATCACTTTGAAAATATGATCAAGCGAATCAGTGACTGTGTTGAGATAGCAGGAGGATAACTGGGGGTGCTCGGTACCGGCATGGAAGAGCGTCGGCGTCGATGGCACATAACGCAGCGTTGATGCAACCTCATAAAACTCTCTTGCGTATCGCATCTTTTCTTTTTCTTTGAGCGCGAGGCCCATTGCCACCCGCATCCAGAATGCCTGCGGAGTTTCAAGAACCTGTTTCGCGTACGGATCGCGGAGAAAGTAACGGTCATAGAGAACTTGCGTACCGAGATAGCGAAGCAAATCATCGCGTTCAAGCACAAGCTCCCTGCTCAATCCTTCCAGATCGAATGTAAGCAGGCGCGGATCAAGCCGACCGATCTCAACACCTTTTTTGATGTTTGCAACAAATGCCGACCGATATTGCTGTTCCAATTTTGAAACATCAAAACCTTCTCCGATGGCTTCTCGGTAGAGGGAGTGGAGAAGCAGACGGGAAGCAAGACGCGAATAGGCGGGGTCGACTTCGATGAGAGCGCGGGTAGCCATCACAAGACCGTGGAATACCTCCTGTGTTGCAACGCCGTCATATAAATCGTTGCGGCATTGGAGGGCAACTAACGCTTTATCGATTTGATTTTCCAAACCTACGGTAAAATACGAAAGGCAACGCTCAAGTTTTTCGAGCATAAATTGCTCGCGCGCGCCAGACCGCTTGATTACGACAAGCTCGTTGCGTTCGATTTTCTCTCGGAGCTCTTGCTGCTTTGCAACGCGCTGCTTGGTATGCTCATAGCGGTAGATGATATACGCGCGGGCAACGTCAAAATATCCGTGTTGCGCGATGATGCGTTCGGCGATATCTTGAACGTCTTCTACTCCGGGAATGACGCCTTCGGAAACGCGCCCTTCAAGAAGTGAAACAACTTCATCGGTGAGTGACGGGAAAAAACCGGAATCCACAATAATACCGCAGGCATTAAATGCTTTTTGCACCGCACTTTCGATGCGGTCACGGTCAAACTCAACGATCGAGCCGTTGCGCTTCTTGATTTTTGTGAGAGCCATACGGGTAGCTTGTTAGGCTTTAGGCGTGATGCCTTTTGGTTCTCGGAAAGCTCAAAAGGCATTGCGTCTAAAGCCATCAGGCGACAAAAAAACGGACCCATAGGTGTAAAGAGACCGTTTTCGATTCAGCGACGTCAAGCGACTTCGGAAGAGTCTGTATGTCATTCTGAGGCGAGACTCATCCTATCAATATCCACTAGGGGTGTAAAGTGGATAAGTGGCTATTATTTATCCTCTGGCGGCTTGGCATGGACGATGCACAGATCCCCGTGGATTTTGTAGTATTCGTATGCTGACGTGGCGGCAACAGCACCCATGGCAGCAGCAGTAATATCCTGCTTAAACCCCTCAAACAGATTCATGATATCACCGGCAACAAACGCGCCCGGTACGCTCGTGCGCATCATTGTATCTGCCTTGGCATATCCCCGCTCATCTAAAGCAATGCCTGCTTTTTTGAGCAACTCGGAGCGCGGTAAAAGCCCGACTTCGATAAAAAGACCGTCAACGGCTAAATCGGTTGAGCCGTTGACTGCTTTGCTTAAAATAATTTTCTCAAATTTATCAGAACCAACGATTTCTTTTACTTCTGTTTCAAAAAGCACTTCCACTTTATCGCCCAACTTTTTCATGCGTTCATAATTGATCGGCTCCGCTGCTACTTTTGTGCCACGAACAATCAAGTAGATCTTTTTGGCGTACTCTGCTGCCAAGTTGACTCCTTTCACGGATGAATCGCCGCCGCCGACAACAGCAATGGTCTTATCGCGGTACACCGGCCCGTCGCATGTGACGCAGTAATGCACGCCCTTGCCGGTGAGCTCTTTTTCATTCGGAAGGCCAAGCCGCCGATGCTCCGTGCCGGTGGCAATAATAACGGTGTTTGAAAAGTATTCTTCTCCTTTCTTCGTACGCAACGTAAAGCACCCGCTCTCGCCGCGCTGAATATCCTCAACACGGCCATCCTTGATCTCAATACCGAGATCAGTGGCTTGCTTTTTCATGTTTAACATCAAATCAAACCCATCGATCGATGAGTATCCCGGATAATTCTCGATCGGACCTGCGATGCTTGTATAACCGCCAAACTCGTCGCCGATAACTAGGGTCTTCATCCGATATCGGCCAGAATATACAGCGGCGGCAAGACCAGCAGCGCCGGATCCAACAATAATGAGATCGTAAGACATGGCGTTACCTATTCCTCTTCCTCACTGCAGCACTTGCAGCCCTCACCGCCCTCCTCCATACAGCACTTTGCTTCGTCAGCACTCTTTTCCTCACAGCAAGCGTTTCCTTCGGCGCAACACGATCCCTGGCAGCAGTCCCCTTGCTGACACTGCCCGCCTTCACATTGTTCACACGTTTGTTTGTCGTCGTGCATGGGTAGGTATGTTATAGATTATTAGGCAGACAGCCCAAGTAACTCCCCAAGTTTTGGCTTATCAAATCCAACCACGAGGTTTCCGTCAATATCGATCACCGGCACGCCGAGTTGCCCGCTTTTTTGCACCATCTCATCGCGCGCCGCTGCATCCACGCTTACGTCTTTTTCGGTATACTGCACATTATTCTCTTGAAAATAGGCTTTCGCCATCTTGCAGTACCCGCATGTCGGGGTAGAGTAAATCGTCACGTTTGCCATACGATTCTGTTAAGCATTAGTGACTGTAGTATATTCGCCAACTTCGAAAAACGCAATAGCGCCAGTGATGTCAGTTTTCATTCAATGTCGACTGTCGTAGTAGTTATCAACAACAGAGTGCCGCTGATGAGGTGGTATGATTAGAATATAATAATTTAAGGAACATATATGCAAAAGAATACTGCAGTACTGCTCGCCGCCGGTGCCGCTTTAGTCGTAGGAGCTTTGATCGGTTATGGTATCTCAAACTCCGGCAATGCTTCTCTAAGCTCAAAGAGCTACCTCCAAGACTCGGGAGCCATGATGAGAGACGGCGGTTCAAGTATGATGCAAATGGGACAGATGATGATGTCCGGCGGACAAATGATGCAGCAGAAAGGAGAGCAGTATAAGGATGATGAAATGATGCAAAAAGGAAAAGAGCTGGAGCAGAACGGTCAGATGATGCAAGGGAGTGGCAATGAGATGATGGGGCGCGGCAATAACATGATGCAAATGATGGGACAATAATACTTCCATATCCTTGCGCCCCAAGCATGTCATTCCTGCGAAAGCAGGAATCCAAATTCAGAATACATGGATTTTGATCCCCGCTGGAGTTTACTCCAGACTTGATCAGGGGCGGGGATGACAGAGAATTACGAAATCATCCCAATCAGTATAAAGAAATTCCTGGGCTCCGAAGAGGGTCCAGGATATTTTTTATGCACGGTTGCTTGACAAGATACGATGATATGGTAATGTACTAATGTACTAGTTCACAAATATCATTATGGCATCAAAATCAGATCTTCTGAATGCAGTCAGGCGAGCTTCTCGAGATGCAAAATTACTCGATGCGTTTCTGTGCGACCTCCTTACTCCTGATGAATATAAAGAGTTAATCAGACGCTGGCATATCGTACGTGAGCTGCACCAAGGTATTCCGCAGCGCCGCATCGCTTCCCGACTCGGGATGGGAATCGCGACAATCACGCGGGGATCACGGATGTTGAAAAATAAACAGGGGGGATTTCACAAGATATTACAAACCTATGAAATGCACTAATTCACAATCAGTGTGGTGGGTGTCGGATAATGGGCAACTCTCGCAATCCGGCTAGATTTTGTATTCGCGTATACAAAAAACTCCTCTCCGGATAGCGGGAGGAGTTTTTTGTTGTGTTCGCATTTGCTGTCAAAGACCAGACGTCACATGCGAGCGCGAGAAGTATAACGCGCTCATGCAAGAAGGAGGATGGGGTATGCATCTCAAAGTTCGTTCTGTTGATGGCCGCTTGACTGTCGTAATCGACGACAGCAAAACCAAGGAGGGTAACGGGAAATGCGAATTGTTCTTTTTCATGCTCTACCGCGCCGTCGTAGTGCGACAAATCGTCTCACTACTACAGGATAACGGCTGCCTCCCGGAGTTTGTAGCACTGCGCGATCCGGAGTGTCTCCATAGCAGTGTGTCGCAAGACATCGAGATCAATCTCGCAGTCGGTCCATACATCATGTCCATGAGACGCGATCAAACCAGCCTCGCCACTGAACACGAAACGCGTGTCCGCTACTTGTACATGATCACACTAGAAGATAAACGAGAAGTGCCGGACACACAAGAGATGGAAGATATCTTCACCATGGCACGTGAACTGACAAACATCAGTAAACGTCGCGTCGTCAGAGGAACGCAACCGATCAGGGAACTCTTTACCGATTCGGACGGAGGAGCGTGGTGAGCCGCAAGATCTGAAAGTAAAGCCCTCTTCTGCCCCAACCGTTGGTGTTGGGGCTCTTTTTTCTAACGCTGGCGGTTGTATCGGCCGATAAGCTCGGCTTGAACAATGACATGTCCTTGCATGGCGGATTCAACATCTGCTTTCGATGATCCGGCCGGTAAGTCGAGTAACGTATCGAGCGCGTAGAGTTTGAAGAAGTATCGATGTTCACGATCCGGTGGGCAAGGATTGAAATATTTCACAGTACCCGCTGTATTGCGGCCGACGACACCGATCGGTGATTCTCCTTCTCCGATACCAACACTTTGCGGAGGAATATTCCATACAATCCAATGGTCAAACACTGCTCCGGATGGCGTATCAGGATCGTCCATCACTAGGACAAGGCTTTTTGCTCCTGGCGGCACACCGGAAAACATGAGCGGCGGCTGCATACCTTTCCCATCGCAAGTGTACACAGGGGGGATGGCGCCGTTATGTTCAAATGCCGGGCTGGTGATTTGCATAGATTGATCGCGATAAGGAGTAAGGCTTTCTTTTGGGGAAGGCTGGTTTGTCTGAATGTCGGACCGCAGGGTTGGCACTGCAGGCGAGGGCTGCATTTGTAATCCAACAACAGAAATGACGATCGCCAAAGCTACTACCAATAATGCGATAGTTTTCGGACGCATAGTGCCTACAAAATAACATCTTCCAGCCGTTTTGGAAATTGTGACAGCACAAGAGCGTTTTCCTTTTGTACCACGATAGTATCCTCAATACGCACACCGCCTGCAGGGATGGTGCCAAGCGATTCCGGATAGTAGAGGCCGGGCTCTACTGTGACAATCATGTTCTCGCGCAATTCCGCATGGCAAGAGCCAAGACGCGGTTCTTCATGGATCTCAAGCCCTACGCCATGCCCTAGCCCGTGGATGAAACCGTATACCGGCCGAGAAGAAAAATTTGTCGGATATTTTTTCTGCTCAAAATATGTTCGTACCCATTCATAGATTTCATACCCATCTGCTCCTGCACGGATCTTTTGTATGGCGCCATCCTGCGCCTCATAGACTGCCTGATACAGATCGTTCATCTCCTGCGACGGCGCACCCTTAAAAACCGTACGAGTGCAATCAGTGAAATAAAGCGATGCGCGCGAACGCGGAAAGATATCAAGAACGATCGGCTGATATGGCCGCAACAAACCGGTGCCGCGCATGTGAGGATCAGCTGCCTGCACGCCACAGGCAACGATCGTATCGGTAGCAAGAAAGCCTTCTTGATACAGTGAGTGTTCAATGATATCACGCACGATCTCCGAGGTGAGGCCGGCAGGATCGTAAGAATGATGCACGATATATTCGCCCTCGATATGAGCTTCAGCAAAGACTGAACATACGCGCTCTAACGCACGGTCTACAGCTGCTTGAGCGGAAGCTATCTCTGTAATTTCTCTCGGTTGCTTTTGGGTGCGGGCAGGATAAAAACTTTCACGGCAGACTGATGTTGAAAAATGCTTTGAGAGATTTTCCCCGACATGAAACGGAATGGAGCCGGGAATCTCTATCGTATCGACTCCCTTGTGTTTCAAAAATGCGACGAGCGGCGTTACACCTGCATCTTTCGCTTGCTGTGCAAATGATTCCAGATGTACGACTTCGTCAACGCGCGCTTGCTTTTGTGCGCGTTCTACTTCGAGCGAAGAGACAAGAAGATAACGTTTGCCGGCAATTTCAATAAGCGTGACGGGGTCAGGGACGCGAAATTGAGCGCCCCACAGCAAATCAGCACAAAAATGCGCCGATCCTATGTCAGTTGCTCCATGAAGTATTTTTGCATGCATAGAATCTAACGATACACTCCTTGTCTATGACCTACGCGAACTATCAGTACTATGCGTTCAGGTTGCATTATTTGACAAACAATCCGATAAGGCCATACAGCGTAGGATCGCATGCCGACATAGGAGCCTTGCAGCTTTTTCCCGATAAGCGGGTTATCCTGCAAAACAAAAAGCGCATCCATGATGCGTTGTTTCTGTTTTTCTTCTAGCCGATCAAGATCTTTTTGTGCGCTTTTTGGGAGTACGACGCGGTAGGCCATGCTTTTTGTGATAGGCGCCAAGAGTCATGTAGTCGCCTGCTTTGTATTCGGCGCGAGCACGCGCGGCGTCTTTTTTTATGTCAGAAAATTCAACAGCAACCGCAAACGTCTCATGCCATGCTTCATATTCATCAGCCGAAAGCAAAACTGCTTTTGGTTTGCCTTTTTCCGTAAGTATCACTGACACACCGGGAGTTTGGACTGTTTCGGTGATCGTAAAGATTTTTTTTCGAGCTTCCGTAATTGTAAGAGTGTGAGTATAGGACATATTGGCAACTATCATACATTCTCATATGTACATGATAATGTACACTGTATGAATGTCAAGCCACTGTTTCTTTTGTGAAATCAAGAGCTAAGGAATTGATGCAAAAGCGTTTGCCGGTAGGCGCAGGTCCGTCATCAAACACGTGTCCCAGATGAGAGCCGCACCTGTTGCAGACGACTTCGGTGCGCATCATGCCATGACTGGCATCTTCATGCAGTGTTACCGCGCCATCCTGCACGGCCTGCCAAAAACTCGGCCATCCGCTGCCAGACTCAAATTTCGTATCGGAAGAAAAGAGCTCCTGTCCACAGACAATACAGAGGTACATCCCCTTCTCATGATGGCCGTAGTATTTCCCAGAAAACGGCGGCTCCGTGCCGCCGAGCACGCAAACGTTATATTGCTCCAATGTTAGTTTTTTCTTCAATTCTTCTTGGGAGTGCATATCGCCTCAATAGTTAGGAATAACGGAAGATATCTCTAATAAAAGATCGCTGGCAAGCATGCCTTCGCCGTATTTCTTTGCGGCTCGTTCCCCTGCTCTGCCATTGATGTACGCCGCCGCTTGTGCCGCGTGCAAAGGGTCAATGCCGCGCGCTACGATTGCGCCGCAGATGCCGGCGAGCGTGTCGCCGCATCCCCCTTTTGTCATGTACGGCGTACCCGTTTTGTTGCGAATACATTTTGAACCATCAGAAATGATATCAGTATTTCCTTTCAGGAGAATCACGGTACTAAATCGCTTGGCAGCAGTTCTGACTTCTTTCTCCCTCGCACGGATCGACTGTGTGACGTGTACACCGGTCAGCGCAAAAAACTCATCGGCATGAGGAGTGAGAATTGCGATTTTTCCATTCAGGCAGCTGGGGTTTTGCCCAACGGCACGGATAGCCTCTGCATCGATTACCATTGGCGCCGAAATTTTACGGATAATTTCCCTGATCGCCCGATACGTCGCCGGTGTCCGCGCTAACCCTCCGCCGATAATGCAAGCGGTTGCCTTGCGCGACAGCTTCAACACATAAGAAACGTGGCGCACAGACAGCTCTCCATCAAGTGGGTGCGTTATGAAGTCCGGCATAGAACACGCCGCAACGTCCATCGCGCGTTTCGGTCCTACAAGATAGGCAAGGTCCGCACCAGCGCGCAAAGCGGCGCTAGCGTTAAAAATTGGGGATCCGGTATGATTAGCGCTCCCACCGATCACGAGCACGGCGCCAAAATCGCCTTTGTGTGACCACGCCGGACGCCGCGGGTAGATTGTAGTGAGATTCATAAATATGATATGATACGCCTTATATGCAGCCACTAATCCACTCTTTTCTTCGCTTGTTTGAATCGTACGTGTTTGTCATGGCGATTTCTCTCATGCTTGGTTTGGTGTTGCCTGCCTCTTTCTCGCCTCTCGCCGTATACTCTTCCTTTCTCCTGCAAGTTATCTTTTTTCTGACCGGATTAAAAATCGACATCGGGGAAGTAAAACGGCATATCACGCAGCCGCTGCGCCTTATCATCGCTCTTGCGGTCATGCTCATTGCATTTCCTATTGTAGCATATCCGATCGCACACTACTTCGTGCCGGATGCAAGCATCGGAATCTTCCTGCTTGCCGCCATGCCAAGCGCCATGTCTGCACCGCTTTTTGCGTCTCTGGCAGGCGGATCCATAGAGCTTGCGCTCGTAGTATCGGTGCTTACATCAGTGCTCGCGCCTTTTACGATTCCTCTGGTAGCCGCTATCACGCTGGGCAATGGCATCAATCTTTCCGTGACACAAATGCTTACTGATCTCCTTTTGCTCGTATTTCCTCCTTTCCTCTTAGCGCAGATTGTTCGCTCGTTTTTTCATTCGCATACTGAACCTGCAAGCTTTGCCCTCAAGCCGCTTTCCATCGTGCTCCTCGGCTTAGTGACAACTGCTATCATAGCAAAAAACGCCACGGAGATATTTGCAAGCTTCACGCTTGAACTCCTGCCGGTATTTGCCGCCGTATTCATCTTTGCTGTGGCAACACATTGTATCGGATACCTCATCGGCATTGGAAAACCTCATGCCGACAAAGTAGCGTATGCGATTAGCCTTGCTTACATGAATATCGTGCTTGCGATTTACCTTGCCGGTAAATTTTTCCCGAACCCAAAAACCATTCTCACGACCATTATAGCGCTGCTATTCTGGACCGTGCTATTTGCTGCGTTTCGCGCAATAGCAATCAGGATCGCTTCACGCCAATCAACGGCGGCGTGATTTACGGACAAAGGTATAGTGATCACTATCTCCTTGGGACGCGAGAGGAATCGTACTAAACCCCTGCACGAGCCATTTTTTTGCATAAACCTCGTTGCCCGTTCCTTCCATTGCGGCATTCATTACTTCTTGCATCTGCGATGGCGTGAGGCTATCCGTCACACTCGTAAACGCATGATCCGATAAGATGTATCCGCCTGGCGCAAGCGCAGCGAGAGATGCGGGGTCTTGATCAAGGTCAATGCCGGTAGTCCGATACCCGAGAAGCATTCCGATCTTGTTAGGAGCCTCAAATCGTGGCGGAGTGTCACTTTTTTTCGGCTTGTAGTCCGGAGCAAACCTGCCTGTTTTTGTGCGCCATTCCTCTTTCACGTCGTCGGTAATAAACAAGTTGTCCGGATCTTTTTTAAGATCTTCAGCGACTCTCCGGATGCCAACTGTCTCATCGCTCTCTTCTTGCGTCGCGGCATACGCCTCCGGGGAAAGAAATAATTCGGGATGAAATGTGACGAGCACGTCTTCCTCTCCTTGTCCAAAATCAAATTTGAACTGCAGTCCATCGCCAACCCATTCCGGTTGATGCGTAATAATCTTGGAAATACGGTCTTCTACTTCAGTGCGTATTGCCGGATCGCGCAGCTCCGGGTCCACCATCATGATATTTCGAGAGCCGAGACAGAGGGGAAATTCGATATCTTTCCGAGCCCCCACATACACGGTGGGATACTTCTTGAGTATCTCTTCATCAATGAGCTTATCCGTGCGGATATCAACGACGAAAGCGCGCTTCTGCGCGATCGCTGCATCAACATTGCCAGTCTCTGCGCCGATGTGCGCATAGGCTAAGCGCAGATGCTCGGTGGGAAGCACATCGTCAGACGGATGCGCATAATCGCGGAAGGTCCGTTCTTTCGTACGGAATCGTTCTGGCACTCGTGCCGGTTGCGGCGGGAAACCTTGTTCTCGTGATTTTCTCATATCATTCAGGTAAAATCGGCTGTTTACGGCTTTCTTTTTTTTGCGAATGCTCTCGTTTTGACGAGAGCCGTTTTTCGCGCGCGCGGCGCGACGGCTTTGTCTTTTTGCGTTCCGGTTTCTCTGCAAGAGCTTCTTGCACAAATGCGGTAAGCCGCCGGATCACTTCTTCTTTGTTTCGCAACTGTGAACGATGCGTCCCGCAATGCAGGACCACATCGCCGGAGGCAGAGATCCTATTTTTCAGTTTTGTGCGTATCATTGCCCGCTGCTCTTCGCTAAGGATTGCTGAACGGTTAATGTTCCATGCAAGGGTGACACGCGTTTCGACCTTATTCACATTCTGCCCTCCCGGTCCGCCGCTCCGGCTCAAGGAAAAGGAGAGTTCGGATTCAGGAATGGAAAAGGGCTCTTCTCGAAATTGCTCTACCATACCCGTCGAATTAAATCCTTCAAACTTTCGTTGCTGACAGCATACCTGTCGGTAAGAAATTCCTCCTTTGATACCCACTGAAATCCATCGAGCACTTCTTCGTCGTCTTCTGTCTGGAGCCGGAGAGTATGGAGATCTTTTGGTTCACAAAAAAATGTTGTGCATACAACTTCGACGGCATCCACCGACCGTAAAAACCACCATGCTCCGGCGCAACCGCTCACCTCAACGTCAAGACCTACTTCTTCTTTCACCTCGCGAACAACAGTATCGTACGGCGACTCGCCATGCCGTACCCGTCCGCCCGGCAAATCCCAAAATACGTGATCGCCTACGCGCTGTTGCACGACAAGAAATCGTCTGGTATTCCCAATCAACGCCTTTGCGGCAGCAATGACGAGTGGTGGCATATCACCTGCGCAAGAGGCCGCCCCATTCGACGACCACGAATCCGTCACGAGGGGCAACAGTGAGGGTTTGCGGTGGCAAATCGACGGGGGTGTTCAAACCTTCAAAATCCAAAAATACACGGATGACCGTATCAGGCTGCGGAGTAATGCGCAACGGCGCAAGCGTTTCCATATCACGGCGTGTCAGCCAGCTCAACCGAACATACGGCGTGTCAGGCATACGCGGCAGCCAAAACTCGGCGAAGTCTGCGCGCTCTTTTGCATTGAGCCCGAGTTGGCGCAAATGCTGCTCGATTGTCTGTTCTGCATCAGCACGGGACACCACAAAACCGGATCGAATCTGCGGATATGCCCCGTTCCCCTGTCCCTCCCAAAAAAGTGAATCGTACTTTTTACCGTCCTTCGTCGAGAGCGTTCCATCAGGTAGAGCGTGTACTCTCCACTCACCTTCATACAAAGGATCAGAGACACGCACAGAGGCATCCACCTTCACAAAAACATCTGTTGGTTTTTTCGGATACAAGTAGATCACCGGCTTGCCGCACTCAACTGCCGGACCGTAGGCAGAATTGTTATATGCTACGTATCTGCCGAGAGCATCTTTTACAATGAGAACGGGATGTTTTTGAGAAAAATCTTTGAACGAAATGGTACGCTGCTTCCCATCGCTGGAGTAGTACGTCCCGTTGGTCGTATCATATAAATATCGAGCGACCGGATTATCAGCTTTCGCAAATTCATATACCGTATCGCCATTTTCTGCCGTGCCAGCAACAACGAGCTGCGAAGCTGCCAATGGAGCAATGAATGCTAAAAACGCTCCCGCGCCGCATCCGGTTGTATTGATAAGCTGAAAGGTATCCGTGTTACGCTTGCCGTCATTCCAGCTAACCGTCGCGACACCATCGTCTTTCAGTATGCCTTCCGGGATGTACTGATAAGTTTCCTCCAAACCGTTTGGCTTCACAAGCACAAATGACTCAACAAGAAGCTCTTCCACTACACCGGGGCGTATCTCGGAATAGAGAATGCCGTATGGCGTTTTGGCAACTTCTGTCCGCGATTGCGCCGCGATCTCAAGATCGATAAATCCGCCAAAGTTTTGCAACGCAACGCCTTGATAGGAAATCGTCTTTTGGTCAAGCACTGAACGGTACGTCTTCTCATAATTGATTTTGACGTTTTCTGCAGGCTGCGCTCCGTAGAATTGCCTGTTTTCCGGATCGTAGTTAAGATCAGAATTCTGCATAATATATTCGTACGATCCACCCGCTGTACGCAAGAGGTAAGCGACATAATCATCTCCAGGGCCTTCCGACGGGATTGTTGCCAAAATAATATCATTGTCATTTTCAGTGCCGGTCTTGTAGTACGTAATGCCTTCTACGTAAACCAGTTTGCTCTTTCGCGCGGCGAGCGGTAGTGTCTCATCTCCTTCATATTCAAATACACGGAATAGTTTCAGGTCCTCCCCCAGTTTGCGTGGTTTTGGCAACCATACGACGCCTGGGTCTTCAATGAGCTGGTCAAGCACAGCCGGTTGACTCGGAGATACTGTAATCTCAGGCTTCTGTGGCGCGTTCTGCTCTATCATCTTCTGTCCTTCGCTCGGTTTTTCCACTTCTACGACAGGGACGGAAGTTGCTGGCTTGCGTGGCTGTGCTGACTTGAAATATGCAATGGTAATCAAGGCTGCAAGGGCAGCTGATACCAAAGATGCCCCCACACTAATAAGCACGATTTTTGCTGTTTGGTTCATACGAATATGTGATAATAATACGGGCAGTATATCACTTTGAAGGGAAGAAAAGCAATGCGGCCGTTTCGGGGCTTACTCGATACTTTTCGAGACCCTGCGTGATGCGCTTGAGGATTGTTTTTTTTGTTTTTCCGGTGAGGATGCGCGGCTGATAGCGGACAGACTCATGCGGTAGGAGTACGAGCGACAATCCATTGGCGGTAAACTCGCCAGCTACGATAAGGCCTTGCTGGGTGTTGGTAGAAAAATTTTGATCAAAAATGAAGTTGCCGAGCGAATACACAATGGGCTTTCCTTTATAAACTCCGATATCCTGGATGACGTGCGGATGAGCGCCGATGACAGCATCAGCGCCGGCATCGATCCATGCGCGCGCAAGCTGCTCTTGCTGCTGCGAATGTTTCAATGCATATTCTATCCCCCAATGAGGAAATACAATCACACGAGTATGTTGATCTTTCTTTAGAGCACGGATCACTCCCGCTGTACCGCTCATATTAGCAAAAGCATGTGCGCCAACCACCGCAAGGCGCAATTCCTCTCCTTTAAAATATGCTATATCGTTTTTTCCCACGCGTGACGGATCGCCGATTGGCGCAATCTGCTTTTTCTTCAAAAGTTTACGAGTAGTATCCAATCCCTTCGTGCCCTGGTTTAATGTATGGTTATTCGCAAGACTCACACCTGTAAGACGCAGATAAGCAAGCGCATCGCGCGATTGTTTCGGGAAATTAAATGAAAGTGATCGCAATGCGGGGTCGTAGGTAACCTTTCCGTCGCTGATCGGCCCTTCCAGATTCGCAACTGCCGCATCCACTCCCCAAAAAACGCGATTCCCAAATTGCTCAAAGAGCTTTTTGAATCCTTTTTTCTCGTAGTGGTAGCCGACTGCGCGGCCGTACATCATGTCGCCGGCAAACGCAAACGTCACGGATTGCTCGGGCGTTACCGCTTCGCCAGACTCATACCAGCCGAATACGTGAGAGGTAGATTCTTGATCAGGGTCTGATACGATTGTGCCGCTGTTCGTATGGTCGAATAAGCTAAATCGTTGCGTACCGTGCAGCTTTGCCCAACGCGCAAGGAATGCAAGCGAAGGTCCGGAGTCAACTTCCGCCTTATTAGAAAGCGCTGCCATATCACGGTTTTGCAGCGCGCGGATCGAAAGGCGGTCGTGGAGGTCAGCAAGGGCAGCGGGTTGATAATGTGAAAAATCAACGGAAGCAACCACAAGACAGGAGGCGCAAGAATCATTCAGCGAGGATGCAAGCTGCTGGATGGTGTCGCTTTGTACGTTATCTTTCACTATGAGCGGAACGAGCGGAGAAGAAGGGAAATTCTTTTTGATATCTTTCAAGACGAGAAGTATTCCGTGTTCGCGTTCAAAACTTGCCGGTTCGTCTGAAGCGATGCGTGCATCAAGTAAGGAACGGATCACTGCGGATGCGGGCTTGATAGTGCCGTAGACAGTATCCCATTCGCGATCAGCAGTCTGAATCAATCCCGACCCTGCATTAAAATGGTTTGGGGCGATCAAAATGATTGCATTCGGCGCGGTATCGCCAAAGAAACGATCTCGGATTGTTTCAAAGAGGGCGGCACGGCGCTCGCGGACAATATCATGATGCGGGACAACAATGCCGGAAATGCTGACGCGTTGGACCGTAGACGTTTCCGAAAGTTTTGGAAGCGATGCTTGCGCCACACCGGCAGGATCCGCGCTCGATGTGCGCGCAGAAAAAAACATGGTCGCGCTTGCCGCAACAAAAGCGAAGACCAAAACGATAGAAACTGTAGAAAATCGCGATTTACTTGTGCGCATCATTGCTCGACAAACCGCTTTCCTTTTTCTATCCGAAACACGCCGCCGGCATCAAGGATAATCGTATCCTTCCGGTCGATTTTTTCTTGCAAAAAGATTTTTGCCAAGACATCCTCCACTCGCTGCTGGATCACGCGCCGCATCGGCCTGGCGCCGAATTGCGGATCATACCCCTCGCGGGCAAGCTCTTGCAGAGCGCCATCGGTAAGGGAAAACGTTATCCCCTTCTCTTGCATCTGCCGCTGAACGCGAGCGATCATGAGGCGCGCGATCTGGGTAATGTGCTCTTCGGAAAGCGGACCGAAAATTATTACACCATCAAACCGATTGAGAAACTCGGGAGAAAAATTGTTGCGTAATTCGCGTTCTAACAATTCTTTCTTGATAGTCTCTGCATCACTGCCGGCACGCACGGAATCCTGGATGAATTGGCTGCCGGCATTGGAAGTAGCAATGATGATGGTATTCGTGTAGTCAATCACCTCTCCTCCGTTGTCCGTGATGCGGCCGTCTTCAAAAATCTGCAAAAATAGATTTAACACATCACGGTCTGCTTTTTCCAATTCATCGAGTAATAGGAGAGAGAAAGGATTTTTACGCACCGGTTCTGTTAAAGCGCCGCCCCGGACTGATGATCCTGTCATGCCAATAAGGCGTTCGATTGCTGATACGCCCTGGTATTCAGACATATCGAGGCGCACCATGGTGTCCGCGGAACCGAAATACACTTCAGCTAATGTCTTGGCTAGCTCTGTTTTACCAACGCCAGTAGGCCCGAGAAACAAAAATACCGAAATAGGGCGTTTCTTTTCCCGCAGATCGACGCGCGCGCGGCGCAATGCGTTTGCGACAGCCGATACTGCTGTCTCCTGATTGATCATACGCTCATGGATCTTGTCTTCGAGGTGCAGCAACACATCGCGTTCAGTTGATTCTACCTCGCCCACTTTCGTGTGAGTGATCTTTTCTACAGCGCGGGCAACCTCGGCAGGCGTGATGCGGGCATACTTTTTCTTGCCCTGCGGAGCAAACGCGAGCGCAACTTGTTCAGCGACATCGATTGATTTTGCGGGGTTGTATTTTTCATGCACGTACCGGGTTGCAAGACGGACGACTGACGCAATGGCATCATAGGTAAAATACACCTTGTAGCGATGCTCTAACGAGGGAATGTGCGATTCAAGAATCTGGATCGTTTTGTTCTCATCCGACTCTTCCACGATCGTGGTCGCAAAGAGCGAGATTAAAGGGTGGCTCTCAAGGTAAGAATGAAATGCGGATGGTGTCGTCGTCGCTATCACAAGCATGCCGGTGCGTTCGATCGTTTCGGCAAGCACTTCCGTAAGGTCATACGGAGTGAGACCGCGCTGCGCGGTAAAATCATGGATGTTATGGATGACCAATACGATATTGCCTGCCTCGAGCAATTCATCAAGGAGCGCTTGGAATGTAGCGAGCGGATTCTGCGTTGCTGCCAAGTGTCCAGCGGAAATACTCACGAGCCGATGGTCCTTGAGGCGGTCGGGCACCTGCTCGCCTACCATGGCATACGCAATGCCGCTGATGAGCGCGGATTTTCCGGTACCTTCTTGTCCGATGAGAAGGATATTTTTTGACGTTGCGCTGATGCTTGTGAGTAAGTCACGAAGCTGTTCGTCGACACCGATCGGCAGACGCAAGTTACCGACACTTGCCGCGCGTGTCAGATCAGAGCTAAACCGATTCACAAGCGGAGTCGCGCGCGATGTCATCGCGCGGTTGATATCGCCGGACGGACGGAGGACGGCAGTGCGGAATATCTCTGCTCGCTTCTGCCGCGCAACGCGATCCTGATTGAACCACGCGATGATATTTTCAATCGTCTGCACGGTAATGCCGAGCTCTTCAAGCACGGCTTGCGCGCGCGTCTCGTGGTCGATGGTCGCGGAGAAAAGATCAATGTCGTCGACAAAATACTTCTGCGCCGCTTGGGCGTGACGATAGGCGCGGATCAGAAGGGAGTAAAAATCATCGGTGGGCAACGATTGCGCTGTACGATCAGCCGGGACGGTGCCAAACGCGGCATGAATTGCTTTTTTTAATTTGGCGGTATCGACGGCAAGACGGGATGCAATGTGCTGGATGCTTGACCGCTGAAGTAAAGCCACAAACAAGTGTAAGGGCACAAGCTGGTGATGATGGAGCCGTGCCGCCACGGAAAGGGATTGTCCAAGGCTTGTAAGCGCCTCGGGAGTAAACACGGGGGTGATATCGACGGTATACGGACGTTTGCCAGTCTGGAAATGTTCTTCGGCCTCGCGCGAAAGCACACGATCTTTTTTTCGCTTATCGCGGCTCAAGCGGGAGAACAGCCATGCGTCAGTGAGGAGAGATACAAGGAATACCTGAAATGACCAATGCGTCGGAAGACGAAGAAGTGTTTCCGGTGCTGCGCCCCCAAGTGCGACTGGCAGCACATGGAATACAAGCGCTCCGGCAAATGCAACGGCGCCAAAAAGAAAAAGCACAATAGGAAAACCTTTATGCAAGGCATGCTTGGCAGCGATTGTGTCAAACATTTCCTGTGTAAAAGGGTGGCGCCACAGAAAGGTAAGCGACCCTTCCGTAAAAAGCACGGCGGCGCCGGAGCAGCGGCGGCAGGTGCTGCTTGATTTGGGCATACACCGATCACACGGAACTACGGTTGGCAATGGGCGCGTAGGCATACGATACTATGAGGCAAGCTGTACCGTCACAAAAAGCAAAATTACGGCAGGTAAAAATACGAGCCACGCCGCCAGCAGCACAAATAAAATCAGCAACCACGCAAGGAGTCCGATGCATTTTCCAATCAGCACAAAAAACCGCATCACAACACTGATGATCCGTTCTTGCCATGTCGTGACGCCGTACATCGGCTTGAAAAAATTTTTCACCCAAATCCCGATGCCAAGCACAGCGATGGCATACCTCACTTTACTCCTCAAATAGAGAAGGAATTGAATCAACCCCGAAGTATACCACCAAACGGGGAAATAGAGCGCGTCAAGGACAATATCAATCAAGATAAAACGAAATAGTGCCGCTGCCATAGGAATATAAGAGTATACGCACTAAGCGTACCACATTCCTCTCCTTAGAGCTAGGCAGCTAAAATGGCAGGAGGCG
>Ga0172369_10001961_pt1 | contig 28902 bp, 23 predicted proteins | sample LakKiv25m_FD_114539 | JGI IMG/M metagenome (GOLD analysis project Ga0172369, IMG submission 114539) | Freshwater microbial communities from Kabuno Bay, South-Kivu, Congo - kab_022012_11.25m | ecosystem: Environmental > Aquatic > Freshwater > Lake | place: Democratic Republic of the Congo...
ATGCGGCCCACCGCCAGGTCGATCTGGTAGACCATGGCATATGTATAACGAATGATCGTCTCGAATTCCGCCGTGCTGAAGTCGCCGGGTTGATGCTGGTTCAGACGCCGTGACGCCGGCGCCAGCCCGCGGCTCTCGGGATCGGCAGGCGTTTGCACCGGGCAGCCGTCGAACTCGCGCAGGATCTCCGCGCACGGCGTAAAGGGATGGTGCGGGTCGGGGAAGCCGACGAAGGCGAAAAAGGGTTGATCCGCCGGCCGTTCGCGCAGATAGGCGCACAGCCGGTCGGCCAGCCAGGCGGAGTTGTGCAGGTCGAAGGGCAACGATGAGGGATAAAGATCACCCCTTCCCGGCCAGGGATACTGCTTTTCGCCGTCGCGCACCCGCCGGAAAGCGTCGGGATGCTCGCGCTGCAGCCACGCGGCGTAATGGCCACCGTAGCAGGGCGTCTCCCCATGATACATCACCGTCTCCACATGCCGGAAGCCGTAATATGGCCCATGCCAGTCATTCAAGACACCGCGCTGCCAGAGCGACCAGGTCTCCGGGTAGCCGTGTCGTTCGTCGGCCAGGTATGGCGTCAGGTGCAGCTTGCCGAAGCTCGCCGTGTCATAGCCGGCGGCGGCGAAGCAGTCGGCCATGGTCGGCGGCTCGGGCACGAAGCCGGCGTCGGCGTCGCAGTTCTGTGTCTCGTTCTGGCTGTCAACGATCACGTATTCCCGCCGGTTCAGCGGCATGCCGTTATTCCAGAGGTTGTGCCCCGGCGGGTACAATCCGGTGAGCAGGCTGGCGCGCGACGGCGAGCAGACCGGGTTAGCGGCGATGTGCCGGGTGAAAGTGGTTCCCCCCGCAGCCAGCCGGTCCAGGTTCGGCGTCCGCACAAAGGGATTGCCGTTGCACCCTAAACTGTCGGCGCGCTGCTGGTCAGTGTGGAGAAGGATGACGTTTTTACGACTCATAATAACTCCTCATCTTTTCTCCGCAGATTTAAATGATTGAAAAGATTATTCTTCTTAATCATTTCAAGCTGTAGATTCAAAACGATCTCTTCGTGCCTTTGTGCCTTCGTGCCTTTGTGGTTATTGAGAGAAGCCTTTCGCCTCCTGGATCATCGCCCGGATATTCTCCTCCGGTGTTTCTCGTCCCACCTGGTCACCGGTGCCAACGATGACGCGGGGGTTGCCGTCAAAAGCCTTCAGCACTTCGCGCACCTCGCGGCGGACATCGTCAGGGTTGCCGCGGATGAGGGTCTCCACGGTGTGGATGTTGCCGTTCATGGTGGTGCGGCCCGCCAGACGCTCGGCAACCAGCTTCAGACCCTTCAGGCCGTCCACATCGCCGCCGGGCGGGCGCTCGAAGGGGCAGACGCAATCGATGCCGATCTCCGGAAAGTCGGCGGCCAGCTCCAGGCATTTCCCGTGGTTGTGCAGGTGTACCAGCCGCCCGTGGCGGTGGGCTTCGTCACAGATCGCCGTCAGCACCGGCTTGTCCCACTTCCGCCACATCGCCGGGCTGATGAGCGACAGGCAGCTCCACGCGCAGCCGATGAAGAGGCTCTCGAAGGGGGTCTTTTCGCAGACGGCGCGAGTTTTGCGCACCATGAAATCGGTGAACTTTTCTTGCAAGCGCTCCAGCTCGGTCTCGTGGTCGAAAAAATACGGAACCGCCACCTCCAGCCCACCTTCGCAAGCAGGCGCGACGTAATCGAAGAATCCCTCGCCCAGGTAGAACTCCAGCAGGTAGGACTCGCCCACCTCTTCCCACGCCTGCACGGCTGTGCTGAAGTCGATCTCCGCCGGGTCGGCGCCCAGCGTCATATATTCATACGCCGGTAGGTCGCGCGCGAAATCCTTGATGGGCCGCTCCGTCGCCCACCCCGGCTCGCGGCGGTCGGCCATGCCGGCGGATGTGAGAATGCCATAAGGTGTGCGGACGGTGGTGCGCGAAGCGAGCCGGTATTCGTCCAACCAGCGTTCTTCGGATTCCCGCTCGATATCCACCGGGCTGTTCCCCGCGAAGGCGATCCCCCACCCCTCGCACTCGTATTGCTCGAAGGTGTGTTTCAGCGCCTGGTGGAAGGGTTCGCGGTTGAACTCGATCATGTCCAACCCCAGCAGCTTTGCCGGGAAGTAGTACCAGAACTCCGGCGCGACCGGCGGCCGGTCGTTGGGGATGCCGCGGTAGACGTTGAGCATGCGTTGCTTGGGGGTCATGGGGGTATTATAACAATTTTTCGGAGTGCGGTGGCGCTTCAAGCCTCGAAGAGGCGACAGTCAATAGCCAGGGGTGAAGCGAAGCGAAATCCCTGGGACGGGTGAGAGGAAGGCCGAACCCTGAAAGGGTGGCAGTAGGATTAGCGGTCCTTTTACTGCCGCCCTTTCAGGGCTAAACGCTTTCCTGTCATCGTCCCAGGGGTTCCGCTGCGCTCCACCCCTGGCTATTGACTGCCATCCCTGCGGGATTCGGCGGCATCAATTATTTGTCCGCCGCATCCGTTCCTTCTGCTTGCGCACGGCTTGTTTAGCGGTCAGGTGGCGTTTGGGAGCGGCGGCGCCTTGCTGGGGGGATTTGCCCTGGAGCATGATGATCTTGTCGCGAAGCTGGGCGGCTTCCTCGAATTTCAACGCTTTGGCGGCATCGAGCATCTTCTTCTCCAGGTCGGCAAGCTGATCGTCCAGGCTTTTGCCTGATTCATCGCCGACGTAGTATTCCGGCTCCTCTTCCGCCACCATGCCGGCGGTGAGGAGCTCGCGCACGTCCTTCACGATGGTGGTGGGGGTGATACCGTGTTCCTCGTTATAGGCCACCTGAACGGCGCGACGGCGGTTGGTCTCGCTGATGGACTTTTGCATCGACTCCGTCACTTCATCGGCATACATGATGACGATGCCGTTGACGTTGCGTGCGGCGCGACCGATGGTCTGCACCAGCGAGGTTTCCGAACGCAGGAAACCCTGCTTGTCGGCATCGAGGATGGCGACCAGCGTCACCTCCGGCAGGTCCAGCCCCTCGCGCAGCAGGTTGATGCCCACCACTACGTCATACACGCCCAGGCGGAAGTCGCGCAGGATTTCCGAGCGGGTGAAGGTCTGCAGGTCGCTGTGCAGGTAGTGCACCTTCATCTCCAGCTCGATCAGGTAGTCGGTCAGATCCTCGGCCATCTTCTTCGTGAGCGTGGTGACCAGCGCGCGCTCGCCGCGCTCGACTCGCGCTTTGATCTCGCCCAGCAAATCATCGACCTGTCCGCGAGTGGGCCGCACCTGGATTTCGGGATCGATCAGTCCGGTGGGACGCACGATCTGCTCGACGATCTGCGCGCTGCGCTCACGCTCATACGGTCCGGGGGTGGCGGAGGTGAAGAGCACCTGCCCGATGCGGTTCTCGAACTCCTCGAAGGTGAGCGGACGGTTGTCGAAGGCGCACGGCAGCCGGAAGCCGAACTCGACCAGCGACTCCTTTCGCGAGCGGTCGCCGGCATACATGCCGTGCAGTTGCGGCACCGTCTGGTGCGACTCATCGATGATGCAAACGAAATCCTTCGGGAAGTAATCCAGCAGCGTGAAGGGCGGCTGGCCCGGCTTGCGGCCGTCGAAGTGGCGGCTATAGTTCTCGATGCCGTTGCAGTACCCCACCTCGCGGATCATCTCCAGGTCGTAGCGGGTGCGTTGCATGATGCGCTGCGCCTCCAGCAGCTTCCCGCGCGCGATGAACCAATCATAGCGCTCCTGCAATTCCGCCTCGATGGCTTGCAGCGCCTCCTCGATCTTCTCCGGGTCGGTCGCGTAGTGGGTGGCCGGGAAGATATCAGCCTGCTCAGGTTCTTCCAGCACTTCGCCGGTGAGCGGGTCGATGATGGTGATGCGCTCGATGGTGTCGCCGAACATCTCCACGCGGGTGACCTGCTTGGTGTCTACCGCGTGCACTTCCAATACGTCACCGCGCACGCGAAAGGTGCCGCGCTCCAGGCTGATGTCGTTGCGCTTGAATTGCAGGTCCACCAGCCGGTGCAGGATGTCGTTGCGCACATGCTCCTCGCCCACCGTAAGCTGCACGGACATCTTCTGGTAGTCTTCCGGCGAGCCTAACCCGTAAATGCAGGAGACCGAGGCGACCACGATCACGTCACGGCGCTCCAACACGGACTGGGTGGCGGAGTGGCGCAGCCGGTCGATCTCCTCGTTGATGGCGGAATCCTTCTCGATGTAGGTGTCGCTCTGCGGGATGTAGGCTTCCGGCTGGTAGTAATCGTAATAACTGACGAAATATTCCACCGCGTTTTCCGGGAAGAGCGCGCGGAATTCCTCGCAAAGCTGCGCCGCCAGCGTTTTGTTGGGCGCGATCACCAGCGCGGGCCGGTTCAGGCGCGCGACGGCGTTGGCGACGGTGAAGGTCTTGCCCGACCCCGTCACCCCCAGCAGCGTCTGCATGCGGTCGTCCCGCTCCAGACCCTCGATGAGCTTATCGATGGCCTGCGGCTGATCCCCATTGGGGCCGAAGGGACTGACGAGATGAAATAATCGGGACATGACAGTTCATTATACTCGTTTTTTGAGGCAAACAGAAGAGTGGGAAAGGAAGAATGGAAGATTGGAAGATTGGATCTAGTCGCGATGAGTCAGTTGTCAATTTCGTAGATGTCTTCTTCAACGAAATGATCACCGCCGATATCTGCCTCCGACTCACCAGCTGGATAGACACCGACTACTATAAATCTCCTGCGGGGGCCGTGAGGATAAACGAAAACTACTGAAAATCTCGGTGATCAACCGTGCATATCCGTTGATATTGTGACGCGATCGACATCTCCAGACGTGTTGAGCCATTCGGTAACGGCGGCGTGTTTTGCGCCCAATATTGCATTCGATTAAGTAACCGCAAGGCAGTTAATGTCGATTTTTCAGCGAGCCGGTTCAGATCATCTATCGCGACGCCGCTAAGTGCTAACGTTGCCACTTCTATGCATCCTCTGTATCTTCTTCATCTTCCAGGCCTTCCAATCCAAGCAGCCGCTTTACCTCTTCGACTGATAATGGCTCTTTACCTCCCCGTTCATCTTCAAGCGCTTTAAGAACTCTATCCTGAGCTTTCAATATCTGTAACCTTTGTATCGTTTCAACAGCATGAATAGGGATAACCGCCGCGCAGGGTTTACCATGCCGTTTGATAATAACCGTTTCTTGATTATAAATCACCCGGTTAAGTAAATCCGCGAATTCGGCTCTCGCCTTTGTCGCACTCGTCGATACCATGTCGCTTCTCTCCTCAGGGATAGATACTGATAGTATACCACACTACTGCTGAAAATATACATTTTAGACAAATTGTATATTCTCAATAGGGAGTTCACGCATCGGCACGGCGCTGGGACGGAACACGGGCGAGGAGGATACTGCCGAGAACGGCGCCCAGCGCGCCATAGGCGAAGGCAGCCCAGGGACCGATGGCGGTCCAGAGGGCGCCGGCGACACTGCTGGCAGCGAGGACGGCCACGCCGTTGACGGTACCGAGCAGGCCGATTGCGCTGGCACGGATATCGCCGGGCACGAGGTCTACCGCCAGCGCCTTGCCTACACCGTCCGTGGCGGCGATATACAGACCGTAGACGGCGAAGAGCGCCGCGAGCTGCCAGAGGTTGCCGGCGAAGGCGAAGCCGAAATAGACCAGCGCGAAAACCAATAATCCGCCGATCAGCACGTGCTTGCGTCCCAGCACATCGGATAGATGGCCGAGATACGGACTGGCGGTGGCATAAATGATATTGTAGAGCACGTAGAGGATGATGGTGATCTGCAATGCATCGGCGGGATCGGCGACGTTGAGCACGCTTTTCGCGCGCAGGATGAGGAATACGTCACTGGAATTCGCCAGCGCGAAGGCGCCCCAGGCGATCAGGTAGCCGCGGAAGGCCGGCGGCAGCGCGCCGAAGGCGATCCTGGGAACGTCCTTGACCTGCGGCAGCCGCCGTTTGTCGCGCGCCAGCAGTACCAGCAGCGCGCCGATGACGCCGGGAATGAAGGCGAAGTAGAAGATTTCGCGCGGCACCTGACCATGGAACCGCGAGACCAGCGCCAGCGCGGCCAGCGGGCCGAGTACCGCGCCGGCGGTATCCATCGCCCGATGCCAGCCGAAAGCGCGCCCGCGGTAAGCCTGCTCGACCGAATCCGCCAGCAGGGCGTCGCGCGGGCTCGAACGCAACCCCTTACCGAAGCGGTCCGCCACCCGCGCGATCAGCACCAGCGGCCAGCCGAGCACGACCGCCGCCACGGCGATAAGCGGCTTTGCAGCCGCCGAGATGAGATACCCGGAGAAGACATACGGCCTGCGTCGGCCCGACAGATCGGACAGCCGGCCCGATATCGTGCGCAGCAGGCTGGCTGTCGCCTCCGCAGCGCCTTCAATAAGGCCGACCACCGCCACCGGCGCACCGAGCACCGCGGTGAGAAAGATGGGGATGAGCGGATACAGCATCTCGGAGGAGATATCCGCGAAGAAGGACACCCACCCCAGCCGAATGACGTTGGGTGTCAATCCACGGAACAGGCCATGCTCGAAAGGCTGCTCTCCGATCCTGTTTTCTCGCGTTTCGTGTTTCATGTCACCATGCAATGAAGCGCCGGTTGCTTACTTCCGCATCTTCGCCGTGAACTCGATCACCACACTGAAAACGATCAGCAGCAACATGGCCGACCCGGCGGCAAGGGGAATCCAGGGGGAAGTGATTTCGTCGCCATGCAGCACGGGGGCAATCAGCCCGGTGCGAAGAGCGAAGGCTAGCCCTCCCATCACGCAGGCGACGCCCAGCGCGATCTGCCAGCAGTCACCGATCAGAAAGTCGTACCAGAAACGGAAAAAACCGACGATAATGTTCAGGAGCAACGTCATGGCTTCTCTCCCGCGGTGGTGGGTGTGGAAACCAGCGCATCGCGGAGCGCCAGTGGTTTGAGGACGGCAACGGTCAGCCAGGAGACCAGCAGCCAGGCGGCGAACACCAGCAGCAGTCCCCAATCCCCGATGGGCCATTCCAGGCTTTGCCGCCGGGCGCTGAAATAACCGAGTCCTTCCACGCTCCAGAAGACTCCGAAGGTGGAGAGCAGCAGCGCCACAGCAAATTTCATAGTGTTTTCCGGCACGGCGGAGAGCGGTTTGTGAGCAAACGCGCCGGCAAAGCCCACCAGCAACACCGCCAGCATCGCGCTGGCCGCGGCGAACAGCATGGCGTGCGGTGTCAGGTTCCGTTGCGCCTGCAGCCCGAAGGTAATCACGATGAAGACGACCTCCATGCCTTCAAGGAAGACCCCTTTGTAGGAAACGACGAAAGCAAACCAGTCCAGGCCGAACTTCGTCTCCGTGCCCGCCCGGCGCGCCGCTTCCTGCTCGCGCCGGAAGATGGCGTCTTCATCATGGACGGCCTTCAAGCCGGTGGCGCGGAGAATCGCCTTGCGCAGCCACTGCAGGCCGAACACCAGCAGCAGGATGCCGATGATGAACTGCAGCAGCGCCTCGGTGGAGCCGAGTATCGACGCGGTCAGACGGCTCAAGGTGATGCCGATGCCCGAGGTGACGATGGCCAGTGTGACCAGCCCGCCCAGCGTGCCGAAAATGGTCGACCGCCACTCACGCGTCAAACCCATCGCCAGCACGATGGTGAATGCCTCGACCGCTTCCACGATCGAGGCTACGAAGACCGCCGTCATCAATGCGATAATTTCCGGTGATAACATGCGTCTCTCCCGCGAATCAGCCAGCGCAATCGTAATTGCTGCGCAGGTGTAACATACCACGCCGGTCGCGGTCAATGCACACGCCGTATGCACTGCTCCGCGGACATTTACTATTGGATGTCACACGCGCTGACTCTTTCCCTGGAAGAAAGCTGAGTAATCCCGAAATCCCGATGCCCGGCGACGGACCGTTACTCTTCGCCGCCCATGTCGCCCATATCGAACTGCATATCCTTCATCGCCGTGCCACCGAGCATGACGGAGATGGTGGTTTTCGTCTGCACGCGCGGCAGAGGTTGACCTTCTGCCAGCGCGGCGCCGGTGCCGAAGCCAACCATCATGAACATGACGGTATCGCAATCTTTGAAGATGCCGGCAGGCACGGTCACATCGGTGCGGTCCGGTCCCATGAAGACATTGTCCGCCACGAGCTGCCGCACCTCACTCATCTGCAGGTAATCCCAGCCGAAGCTATCGAACCGGTTAACCTCGGATGAACTCCAGGTAATGAGGGTGTTTTTCCCCTTCATGCCGATGATGTAGGCATGGTAGCCCAGCACGCCGGGAATGGTCTTCCAGCGGAACACCATGGGTTTGGTAAAGTCGATTTTCTGATCAAGCTTCGGGCTGGAAAAGGTGATGGGATCGAGAAATTTGACGGTGTCCGGCACATCGATGGCCACGTTGCCGGTGTAATTGGTGGTAAGGGCGAAATGGCCGTCCAGTGTAGCCTCCATCGCAACCTTGCCGGGCTGTTTCTCCGTGGGCCAGTATCCGGTAGTCCAGTCGGGCTTGTAATAGTAAGAGTTCCGTTTGTTCGCCTCTTCACGCACCGCATCCTGTTGGGCAGGAATCATATCTTTGAACCTGACCACTTCCGGCTGTCCCTTTTTGACGGTAGGCGAGGAGCCCCAGTAGCGCATAATGGTGAAATCAGGAATCGTGCTCGGGTCCACCACTTCGCCGCCTTGATCGCCTCCGTTGACCGCGGTGGGGCGGTACAGATTCAAGTCGAGACTCGGCCCCAGCTTCAGACCGTCGGGGATAGCCAGTTGGGCGGAAGCGTCCTGTGCCGCGATACCCGGCGACCAGAGCCGCACGGTGAGCTGGCGCATCGGCATACCGGGCATCGCCATGCCGGCAGGCAGTTGCACGCCGGCGGGCAAGTTTTTCATCATTTCCGTCATATCGGGCATACCGGCAGTCTTTTGCACGCTCGTCTCGGCGAATACGCCCAGAAATGCCTGGTTATCCACCGCGCCGGCCAGCGCCAGCGCCAGCGCCAACAGCAAACTCAACAGGATGATACGCATGGGAGACTCCTACAAAGTGATTGATTATCAGCATACCCCATCGTAGGTGATCCGACAATAGGGAAAGGAAGAATAGGAGGAATGGGGATGTATAACTCCCATTCCTCCTATTCGTCTCATTCATCTCATCCATTTAACCCGCCGCTCATCCCTACTTCGCCGGCTGCGCCTTCTCCGGGTAAACGAAATCCGCGCTGCCGGCGGCGACAGCGCGACCATCTTCAACGCTGACGATGCGGGCGGTTAGCGACAGGGACAATGACAGCGGATTTTCCGAAAGCGGAATGATGCCGATAGATCCGGTCACCATATACTTCGCACCGGTGGCCTGGCCGATGGCCGGCCAGTTCTTCGGATCGGCGAGAGCTTTTGCGTCCAGCTTCTGCTCCTTGATCACCTTATCAATGATGGCGCGGTCGATCACCGCGAAATGACCGCCGTCATCCTCTCGAATCATGGCGTTCGTCATCTTTTCCTGTCCCCAGGCGATGACGAATCTCATGAAGTCATCGCCATCCCCACCCCCCTGCGGCGCCAGCAGTGCGAAGGGCGCGACGATCAGCCCCTCATCGGTGATCTTCTCCAGCCGCTTCGAGGTGAGCGTATCTTTCGCCAGCACGGAGATGGCCGCATCGGCCGCCTTCATGATCTCCACCAGCACCTGCGCCTGCTGATTCTGGTTCTGCGTCCGGGGTTGTTGCGGCTGTAATTCCGGTTGCGCCGGCGCGGGATGAAAAGCCGCCAATGCGAGGATGACCAGCAGCATGACGGCGCCAATGAGCGCGAAACGCATGGTGAACCTCCTTTGGTCTCGCAGTAATAATTGTTCCTTCATTATACGCGCGAATGCCGGGTTCGACATATTAAAAAGCGGCACCTTCCGCGAAGATGCCGCTTTTCCGGTAAGCGCGTTCAGGCCTTGCGTTATTTCTTTACCTGTGCCGCGGCCTTCACCATATCAGCGAAACCGGGCTTCAGCGCGGCGCCGCCGACCAGGGCGCCGTCGATCTCCGGCTGCGCCATGATCTCGGCAATGTTGTCCGGGCTGGCGCTGCCGCCATACTGGATGCGTACCTGCTCGGCCGCGCCGCCGAACATGGCGCGCACGGTGGCACGGATGAGGCCGATGACGCGATTGCCTTCCGCGGGCTCGCAGACCTTGCCGGTGCCGATGGCCCACACCGGCTCGTAGGCGATGACCATGCTTGACACCTGCGCGGCGGACAGGTTGTCCAGCCCGGCGCGGATCTGGCCCGCCACTACCTCGTCGGTGATGCCATGCTCGCGCTCGTCGATGGTCTCGCCGCAGCACATGATAGGCGTCAGGTTGTATTTGAACGCGGCGTGAACCTTGCGGTTAACCACAGCGTCGTTATCGCCGAAAGCCAATAGCAGTTCGTCGCTCCAGCCGGACGGGACGACGCCGAAGCGGCCCCGGCGCTCGGAGTGGCCGATGATGACATAGCTGCAGCACACGTCCTGCAGCATGGGACCGGAAACCTGCCCGGTATAGGCGCCCTTCTCTTCCCAGAACATATCTTGCGCGCCCAGCTTGATATTGCCGCCGGCGAGGGCGTCGGCGATGGGTTTCAGTAATACGAAGGGCGGGCACACCGCCGCATCAGCGCCGGTCACGCCCCGCAGGGCGTCCGTCAGGGTTCGGACCAGCGCCGTGCCGTCGGCGATGGTCATATTCATTTTCCAGTTGCCGGCAATTAAAGGGGTTCGCATAGTCTCTCCGTTCTCAAGTAACGTTGGAAGAATGGAAGGATGGAAGGCTGGAGTGGGGGAATGCGAGAATGGAAGACATGATTGTTCCACTCACCTATTCATCCATTCTCAATCTTCCACCTTTCCAATCTTCCATTTTCCAGCCTTCCATCCTTCCGTAAAGCAAGCGGCAGGCAAAAAAACGCCCCGCCGGATGGCGGGGCGAAGAACGAGCTCAATCCGCCACGTAGGGCAGCAGTGCCATGTTGCGCGCGCGCTTTACGGCGGCGGCCACCATGCGTTGATGCTTGGCGCAGGTGCCGGTCTGCCCGCGGGGTTTGATTTTCCCGCGCTCGGTCACCGTCTGCCGCAAACGGCCGGTTTCCTTATAATCGAGCGTTTTCACTTTATCCACGCAAAACTGGCAGACCTTCGGGCGTGCCCGTCGAAACGTGCGACCACCGGGGCCTTTACCCGCGCGCGGTTGATTCTCAGCAGAGGCCATTCGTCTCTCCTCATCTCTGTTGCCGGCCTGACCGGCAGCGCATTATCACGAGATATCCACGCGGGATATCACTCTTTACTGATCCGCGAAGGGGTCGGTAATATCCGGCACGTCGAAGTCCGGGGCTTCTTCCACATACTCTTCGTGCGCTTTCGCCCCGCCGCCGCTGCGTGCCGCCGCCGGCGCCGGAGCGCCATTCGCTTCGGCAGCGCCTTCTCGGGGTTCGCGGGGGCGGTCGAGGGCGCGGACGTTCTCCGCGACGACCTCGGTGTTCCGCCGGCGCTGCCCGTCGGCTGTCTGCCACTGGCGCACCTGCAGCCGGCCATCCACCAGCACCAGGCGACCCTTCGTCATATACGTGTTCACGAATTCCGCGTTCTGCCGCCAGGTAACGATGTCGATGAAATCGGTTTCCCGTTCACCCTGCGCATTGACAAACTGGCGGTCCACCGCCACGCGGAAATTCGCCACCGCGACGCCACTGGGAGTATATTTCAACTCCGGGTCTGTACACAACCGTCCGACCAATAACACTTTGTTCACCATGTCCAAATACCTCCGAATACAAATATCCCAGATCCCATTAGTCGTCGCGGCGCAAAATCATGTGACGCAAAATCGGTTCGGTAAGCTTCATCTGTCGGTCCATTTCCGCTTCCAGTTCCGGGTTGCCCTGGAACGTCACCACCACATAGTAGCCTTCACGGGAACCGCGAATCATATATGCCAGTTGCTGGCGTTGCCAGCGGTCAGTGGATTCGACGGAACCTTCCATCGAAGTGATCAGGTCGTTGAAGCGGTCAACCAGAGCGGTTTGCTCCTCGTCCGACAAAGTCGGCTGGAGAATATACATTACCTCATACCGTCGCATTGTGTCACCTCCTTCCCACGGTCAAAGATGGCCCACTCACTGGAGGGGCAGGAAGGTACAGGGTCGGAACCCTGCACAGGCCCGCAAGCCGCGATGCCTCGCGCCAGCAGACGCAAATCCTTGTGCGTGCATTCTAACAAATCTCCCGCTATCTGGCAAGAGCAACAAAATCGCCGGGTCGGCACGCCTCGATCCCGATTATTGATATATATGTTCGCCAATCACTTGTACAATTCCTTCTATAATAAATATTTTTGTAACCGTTCAGGGGGTATGTTCCAGACTCAAACTCTGACTCTCATCCTAATTATGACTCGCATAAAATGAATTGAGTCAGAGTCTGAAGCCTACCCCCCTGACCTGTTAGAAAATATTTTATTTGCGCTTGCATCGAATATCTGCGGGGGTGGTCCTTTTTCATTGTGCCTTTGTGGCTTCGTGTTGAACAATATATCACTTTGTATTGACACGCGATATGCCCCAGGGTATCTTGACTTCAGTAATCCCCGACTTTCACACCGAGGTAGCGCAATTGACGGTACAGGACACAGCGACGAAGGAGGCCGCGCAGCTCGTGGCGGGGCTGGCAAAGCGGCTGATTCAGAACATCGAGACAGTGGTGGTAGGCAAGCGCCAGGTGATCGTGAATGTGCTGGTGTCGTTGCTCTGCGAGGGGCACGTGCTGATCGAGGACGTGCCGGGGGTGGCGAAGACAGTGCTGGCGAAATCGCTGGCGAAGTCGATGGGCTGCACCTTTCACCGCGTGCAGTGCACGCCCGATCTGCTCCCTTCCGACGTAACCGGCATCTCGGTATTTAACCAGCAGACCAGCCAGTTCGAGTTCCGTCCGGGGCCGGCGTTCGCCCATGTGCTGCTGGCGGACGAGCTGAATCGCGCCACCCCCCGCACGCAGTCCGCGCTGCTGGAGTGCATGGCGGAGGGCCAGGTGACCATTGACGGCGCGACCCGCAAGCTGTCGAACCCCTTTCTGGTGCTGGCCACGCAGAACCCCATTGAATACGAAGGCACCTTCCCGCTGCCGGAAGCTCAACTCGACCGCTTTTACATCCGCACCAAGATCGGCTATCCCGATGAAGAGGGCGAACTGACGATGCTCGAGCGCCTGCGCGCCGGGCATCCGGTGGACCGGCTGGGCGCGGTGACGAACGCCGAGGAGATCGTGGGGGCGCAGCAGGCCGTCAAGGCGATCTTCGTGCACGATGAAGTGCGGAAATACATCATCCGCATCGTGCGCGCCACCCGCTCGCACACCGACGTGGCCATCGGCGCCAGCCCGCGCGCCTCTATCGCCCTCTTCCGCACGGCACAGGCGATGTCCGCCCTGCGCGGCTGGGATTACGTGACGCCGGATGTGGTGAAAGGTATGGCTCCGCTGGTGCTGGAGCACCGCATTATCCTGAAACCCGAAGCCCGCCTGAACCGCCGCACCCCCGCCCACGTGATCTGGGAACTGCTGGAAAAAATTCCGGCGCCCGCTCCGCAGGGAGCGGGGAAGTAATGAGTGATAAGTGATAAGTGAGTAGTAAGTAGCGAATAGTGAGTAGCGCCGGTGCGGTGGTTGAGTAGGCATGCAAGCTTTTTCGAACAGCTTCCGCGCCGTATCGAGACCACCGCGGGTATTGGTGGGCTTTCCTATACTAGCGGTGGTCTCGATACGGCGCGGAAGCGGTGATAAGATACGTGAAGGCTCACTTGCCTACTCGACCACCGGACTGGGTGCTGTATCTGAAAAGCTGAGTACAATGTGACGACCCGCTACAAGTAGTAAGTAGTAAGTAGCGAATAGTGAGTAGCACCGATCCGGTGGTCGAGTAGGCAAGCAAACTTTTCCGAAAGACTCACACAGCTTCCGCGCCGTATCGAGACCACCGCGGGTATTGGTGGGCTTTCCTATACCAGCGGTGGTCTCGATACGGCGCGTAAGCGGTGAAAAGATATGTAAAGGCTCTCTTGTCTACTCGACCACCATAACGAATACTACTCACTATTCACTACTCACTACTTACTTATCACTTATCACTCACCACAAGAGGTAGCGTTTACTCATGAACGCCTGGCGCTGGTTGTTAACGCTGGCTTTGATACTGTTGATCGCGGGGATCACGCGGGCGTGGCTGGCCGCGTGGTTGTTTTACGCGCTGGCGGCGATTCTGCTGCTGGCGCTGGCGGTGGCGTGGCGGCCGGCAAAGCTGCGGCAAACCCGCCGGCGCCCCAATACCACGCATGTCGAGATCGGCCAGGAGGTGGTGGTGGACATCGCCCTCACCTGGGAGCGGCCCATCGGCGCCGGGTGGGTGCTGGCGCGCGACGCGGTGGACCCCGCGCTGACGCTCACCGGGCCGCCGGGCCGTCTGTTCATCGGCAGCAGCAGCAACCAGACGAGCTACGCTTACCGGGTGGCGCCGGCGAAGCGCGGGTATTTTCCGCTGGGGCCGTTGAGCGTCTCCTGCGGCGATCTGTTCGGCATCGCGCGCGCCGACTCCGCCGGCGAGGAGATCTCCTACCTCACCGCGTATCCGAAGGTGCTGCCGGTACCGCCGGTGCGCCTGCCGTCCAACCGCCCGCTGGGCGATGTGCGCGCCTCACGGCAACTGCAGGAAGACGCCACGCGCCTGGTAGGTGTGCGCGATTATCGGCCCGGTGACAGCCTGGCGAAGATCCACTGGAAGGCCACCGCGCGCAGCGGCGCGCTCACCTCGAAAATTTTCGAGCCGTCCAGCGCCATCGAGGTGGCGGTGGTGCTGAACCTGAGCGCGGAGGATTACCCCGCGGAGGGTCCAGAGATCGAGCTGGCCTGCACGACCGCCGCTTCGGTGATCACCGCCCTGCTGCTCGAGCGCGACACTGTCAGCCTGCAGAGCAACGGCGCGGACGCCGCCACGCGGCACGATCCGTCACCGCGTGGCGCCGTGCAGGTGAAGGCGGAGCGCGACACGGCACAGCTTCCCAACTTCCTGTCCGCCCTCGCGCGGCTGGAGCCATCGAAGGAGCGCCCGCTGCCGCTGTATCTCACCGAGATCCACTCTCGCTTGCCCTGGACCTCCACGCTGCTGCTCGTCACCCACCGGCTGTCGGAGGAAGCGGCGGCGGCGCTGGAAGCGCTGCGGCGTTCCGGCTTCGCCCTCGCGCTGATCGTGGTGGGCGCCGGCGATGATGCACAGGCGGCGATGACGCGCGCCGCCGGCCTGAATATTGCCGCTGCCCGAGTAAAGACCGAGGAACAGCTCGGGGTGCTGGAATTTTGGAGAGCGAGGTAAGCGGATGGAAGAATGGAAGGTTGGAAGATTGGAAGAATGAACGGTTACTGGTGAAGTAGTGAATAGTGCCTGGTTCGGTGGTTGAGTAGGCAGGAAAGCCGCACGGTTCTTTTGATAGTTCCCGCGCCGTATCGAAACCACCGCGGTGACGAGTAAGCCTTGCTGGATTGGGCATTATTGCGGAGTACCGCCGCAGAGGTGGTTTCGATACGACCCGAGGATGGTGGAAAGAACCGGGAGGCCTCCTGCCTACTCAACCACCGAACCGGGTACTATATCACTACTAACTACTCACTAATTACTCAATCCTACCGGAGGGCGTCCTTGAATTCTGGCGAGCATGATGATACACAGGCGCTGACCCGGTTCTACCTGCCGCTCCTTGCTGTGGCGGGGGTGGGGCTGGTGCTGCTCTACGCCGTCTTGCTGGTGGCGGGACTGGGCGCCAGATATTTCATGATCGAGTGGGCGGGAACTCTGCTGCTGCTCGTCTTTTGCGCCCGCGCGGTGCTGGCCGATTATGGGCGCTGGGTGCGGATGGGCTTCTTCCTGTTCTTCGCCGCCGCCATTCCAGGCGCGCTCATCGCCGCCGGCGTGTTCCTGCGCAATCGGGAAATAACCGTGCACGCCTTCATCCTTTTCGGCCTGTGCATGCTGGGTTGGAAGCTGCTGGAGCCGGTGGTCGAGCAGTGCACCGGCCACACGGGGCGTCAACCGGCGCGGCGAAAAAAGTTTGTCTTCGTGCCGACTTTCCCCTACCTCGATATCTACGAGACAACCGAGCCCGGCGGGCTGGCCTTCTCCGGCGACGCGCTGGTGACACTGGTGGTCTTTGGCACGCTGATCTTTGCCGCCGGCGATTACCTGCGGCTGTCCCAGGGTTATAGAAACATCTTCTCTCCCATGCCCTTCGCGCTGGGCTTTTACGCGATCGCCGGCGGGTTGATGTCGCTGAGCAAGCTGGTGCAGCGCGTACGGGAAACGCCGGGCTCCGTGCGGCTGGAGGGTGGTTTCCTCCGCTCCTGGGCGGGCGCCATGCTGGCGGTGCTGGCGATCTGCGCGCTGCTGGCATATTTCCTGCCGAAAACGCCGGTCATCGGCACCGGAAGCTGGATGGCGCGCGGGATGAATGACCGCGCGCAGCAATATAAAAATCGTTTCAACCTGCCGGAAAGCAAAACAACCTACGACTTCTCGCACAACCCGCAGGGCACGGCGCCGCTCGGTGGGCACGGCTCCGCGGATTCGCCCGGCGTCGGAAAGGTGCCCGGCGCCTCGCAGCGCGCCGTCGGTCCGGACCCCCGCCCCACGCAGAACCCGAAGGACAGGGCGCTCGACCTGCTGTATAACGCCGCCACCTCCTTCGAGGGCAATGCGCCGGGGCAGCAGGCCGGCAGCCCGCAGGGTGGCCAATCCAGCGGAAATGCCGGGCAGAACAACGCCGGCGGCACGACACCGGGGAAAGGCTCGCCGTCGAAGCAGAACGGCCACAGCGACGCTTCAGGAAAAAATGGCGGTTCCGGCCAGTCCAACCAATCCAACCAGTCCGGCAAGTCCGGCAACAACCAGCAAGGCGCATCGTCCCGGCAGCCCCCACAACATGGCCAGAGCAACAACAAGCTGCGGCAACTCGGCCAGGCGCTGAAAAATCGACCGGACCGCCTGCTGAAGCTGCTGTTGTTCCTGCTGCTGGCGCTGCTGGCCGCCTTCGCGGTGGCGCTGCTGCTGTTCCGCGTCATCCGCCGATATATCTGGTACGGACTGGCGACGCTGTTCCGCCTGCTCTGGGGTTGGCTGCGCGAGCGGGGGACGCGGCTGCTGGCGCCGTTCCGCGCGCGAATCCGGCAGGCACGGCGCGAGCGGCGCATTCAGCAGTTGATGGCGGACATGCAGCCCTTCGCCTATCCATTCGCCGATGCGGAGAGCAAGTCGAATGACGACATTGCCCGCGCTGCCTACGCTGCCTTCCTGGCACACCTCTGGACGCTGGGCTATGAACGGCGCGAGGCGGAGACCGACTTCGACTTCGCCTCCCGCCTGGCGCGCCAGACGAAGCTCGACGAGCGGGCGGTGATGACAATCACCCTGGGTTGCGTGCGTTCCGAATTCTCCCCCACCCCGCTCTCCGCCGCGGAGCTGGCGCAGGTGCAAACCGCCTTCGTGCAGCTCATCGACGCCATCACTTCACGCATCCTGGAGGACGCCCGTCCGGAGAAGATGGCCGCTTATTGCCGCTTGCAGGCCGAGCGGCAACTGGCGCGGGAAGAACTCCGGGATTATCCCGAGCCCGCGGAACCGGTGCCCGCTTCTCTTATTTAACACCCGGGGAAGGATCAGCGGGGCTGTCCTCGACCCTCACTCGGTACAGTTTTCCAGGTCTATGTGGTGTCTACCATCACACTTTCCGATAAATCGCCAGCACATTACTTCCGCACCACGGCGGGAGGCAACGGCCTGCGAGCCAATTCTCTATCGGCGCCGTGACGGCAGCACCGAGCCACTGGATAGCCTGGCAGCGAAGCTCGATGAAGCCGTGCTCCTCCGCCAGGCGACGCCAGGCGGCGATGGATTGAATGACCCGGATGTGGGAGTTGCGGGGCAGCATGATGGGCACACCGGCCCGGCGCAGGCGCAGTACCCAGGGGGCAGGGAGGCTCGCGAGCAGGAAGCCGCCGGATTTGAGCAGCCGTGCGGCGTGCCGGAAAGGCGCCGTGGGATCGGCGCAGTAGTGCAGGAATGCGGTGGCGGTGACCACATCGCATCTCCCCCAGGGGAGTTCCAGGCTATCCAGCGACCCTTCGAGGTTCGCCACCAGGCGTGTGAAGCGGGGGTGGGCATGCGTGGGTTTGTCCGGCAAGTCATTGTAATCCAACAGCGTGATGCCGGTGATCTGCCGTATGTTTGCTCCGCCCGCTCCGTTTAACAACAGCACCGGGATCGCTCCATCGGCGCAGCCGAAGTCCACCAGCTCCAGTTCTGCCTGGTCAGGATAGAGTTCGGCGATAGCCTGCCCCAGTATGCGGGCTTTTTGCTGCCTGCGGGCGCTGATGTTTCGGCCATCGGCATATCGGTCAATCCTGGACATGCGTGACTGTTCTCCTTGACCGGTATTATACGGCATCCGGCAGCATGCCGATAGCAGCATGAGCGGCATATCTTGCCGACCTATCTTTTTTTGACGTCCTCCGCGTTTTTCGGCTACAATGCGTGCATCCCCCGGCTATAATCAGAGCCGCGGGCATTGGAGTACCGACCATGTCGATGACCATCACGGAAAAAATTCTCGCCGCCCATGCCGGGAAGGCCGAGGTGCATCCCGGCGAGTTCGTGCGCTGCGCGCTGGACTTCGTCCTCGGCAACGACATCACCGCCCCCATCGCCATCAACGAATTCGAGAAGATGGGCGCGGCGACGGTGTTCGACCGCGAACGCGTCGGGCTGATCCCGGATCACTCGACCCCGAACAAGGACATCAAGTCCGCGCAGCTCACCCTGCAGATGCGCGAGTTCGCGAAAAAACATAACCTCACCTACCACTTCGAGGTGGGCCGCATGGGGATCGAGCACGCACTGCTGCCCGAGCAGGGGCTGGTGTTGCCGGGCGACTGCATCATCGGCGCGGACAGCCACACCTGCACCTATGGCGCGCTGGGCGCGTTCTCCACCGGCGTGGGCAGCACCGATCTGGCCGCGGCGATGGCGCTGGGCGAAACCTGGTTCCGCGTGCCGGACAGCATGAAATTCCTCTTCTACGGTCCGCGGCAGCCGTGGGTGAGCGGCAAGGATCTGATCCTCTACACCATCGGCAAGATCGGCGTGGACGGCGCCCGTTACCGCGCGATGGAATTTGTTGGCGAGTCCATCGAGGCGCTGGGCATGTCCGACCGCATGACCATCTGCAATATGGCCATCGAGGCGGGCGGGAAGAACGGCATCATCGCGCCGGACGATATCACCCGGCAGTATGTGGAAGGTCGCGCGAAGCGCCCGTATACCTTCTACGCCAGCGACACGGACGCGCAGTATCTGAAAACCTACGAGTGGAACTGCCGCGAGATCGAGCCGCAGGTGAGCTTCCCTTACCTGCCCTCCAACGCGAAACCGATCAGCGAAGCCGCGGCGATGAACATCGCCATTCAGCAGTCGGTGATCGGCTCGTGCACCAACGGCCGCATTGAAGATTTGCGCGCCGCCGCCGCCATCCTGAAGGGCCGCAAGATACATTCCGAGGTGCGCCTCATCGTCTTCCCCGCCACCCAGCTCATCTGGCAGCAGGCGGTGAAGGAAGGCCTGATGGACATCTTTGTCGAGGCGGAAGCCGCGGTGAGCACCCCCACCTGCGGGCCGTGCCTGGGCGGGCACATGGGCGTGCTGGCGTCGGGCGAGCGCGCGGTGGCCACCACCAATCGCAACTTTGTGAACCGCATGGGCGCCGACGGCAGCGAGGTGTACCTGGCCAACCCGGCCATCGCCGCCGCCTCCGCCGTGCTGGGTCGCATTGCCAGCCCGCAGGAACTGGGCATCACCGCGGAAACGGACTTCAGCAGCGCGATGTATGCCTGACATCAAATACGCTAAACACCTCCGATGACAAACGCGGCGGGCACTCTCTGCCCGCCGCGTTCGTGTTCTGACTCTGACTCTGATTCCCTTACCATGCGGAATGTGAGTCCGAGTTTGGGTATAAGTGAGAGTCAGAGTATGAGCATGAGTATGAGACATACCCCCTGAACGGTTACCCCGAGCAACCTCTTGTTGGCCTATCGATATTTCCTGGTCGGCTATGCTATACTGTAGCATCAGTGTCCGGACCGACTGTCCGGAAAGAGATCCAACACCCGCTTGCGGTATCAGCACAACTTTCTCGCATGGCGTGCGTCTAACACATTAGTATGCGCCGGTTCGCGCCGGCTGTCCGGGGGAAGATCCGACGCGGATGATCGCACCGCACCGATATATCCTGTCCATAACTCTACTCGTGCTCCTGGCTTGCAGAGCGATCGCCGGTGGTGGGCCGCAGAACGTGCTCATCGTGGTCAATGCGCGCAGCCAGGAATCGCTGGAGATCGGCAACCTCTATCGCCGCGCGCGCGACATCCCCTATCGCCAGGTGCTGGCGCTCTCCACCTCCACCGCGCCGGTTATTTCCTACCAGACCTACCTGACGGAGATCGAACAGCCCATTCGCCAGTACCTGACGGACCAGGGGGTGGCGAACGAGATCACCGCTATCGTCCTAACCCGCGGGGTGCCGGTGCAGGTAGACACGCAGAACGGGCGCTCGGTGGCCAGCCTGTTGGCGGCGCTGGACCTGGGGAAAGGCGCAACCCGCATCATCAATCCCTACCTGGACAGCAGCGTGGCCTTTTCGCATTACGACGCATCGCTGCAGGGCATGTACCTGGTCACACTGCTGAACGGCTACCACACGCAGGATGTCCGCACGCTCATCGCGCAGGGGAAACTCGCCGACGGCCAGGCGCCGGACGGGCGCTTCATCGTGCAAACAGTGCCGCAGATGCCGCGCGCGAGCAATACGGCGGTCGTCGATCTTCTCACGCTGCGCGGATTGAAGGTGGAGACCGACAGCGCGCCGCCGGCCGACCGCACCGCGCTGATGGGCTACTTCTCCGGCGGCATCTACAGCGGGATCACGCGGGACGTGCTGGCGACCACCACCTTCCGTCCGGGCGCCATTGTGGATTATGCGCAGAGTTACGGCGCCGCGGCAACGAATTTCGATGACAGCGAGATTCCGGTGCTGCTGCCGGTCAGCGCATTCGTGCAGGCAGGCGCGGCGGGGGTGCACGGCGTGGTCGGTGAACCGGGATTAGCCTCGTTCCCGATGATCACCGACCTTAAAACGCTGCTCGACCGCTATACCAGCGGCTTTTCACTGGCGGAAAGCTACTACGCGGCGCTGCCGGCGCTGAACTGGCAGAACATCATCATCGGCGATCCGCTCTGTACGCCCTATGCGGTGCGCCCGGCGGTGTCGATCGAGACCGGCGACGGCCCGCTGTCCGGCACGGCGCCGATCCGCGTGTCCGCCGTCGCGCAAACCCGCGGCGCCACCATCAACCGCATCGACCTGTATCTCGACGACCGTTTTCAGCAGACGCTTTATGAAGTGCCCGAAACTCGCTTCGACATGCGCATTGGCGGGCGCCTCGTGCAATACACGCTGCCCCGCGGCGCCGATCTGCGGCAGATGCTCGAAGGACTGGCCGCCGCCATCAATGCCGCACCCGACCTCAGCGGCGCCGATGGCGTGCGGGCCGTACCGCAGGTGGGCGGCGGCACGCTGCTGCTGATATCGCGCACCCCCGGCGCGGCGGGCAACGGCATCCCGGTGACGATGCAAATCACGGCAGATGTCGAGCCGCCACCGGTCACCGTCAGCATGGGCGCCGCCCAATTGTCGGGTGGCGGCGTCGGTCCCACGCCTGCCCGTGGCACGCTTTCATTCATCGGGCGCCGCATCAAGCCTGGTGACGAAGTAACGATTCGCCTTCAGAACGAGGATCTGTCCGCACCGTGCCGGCCACGGGCGGCACGCTGCCCGCGCTGCTCGATGAGCTCACGGCGCGCATCCAGGCGTCGCGCACGCTGCAGCGCTGGAGCGGCGTGCGCGCCTACCGCGATCCGGGAGGCATGCCGTTCATCACGCTGGAAGCGCGCACACCCGGCGAAGCAGGCAATGAGATTCCTTACCAGCTCACTGTACAGCCGGTCGATGGCTCACAATTGCGCGGCTACCCGGAAGCCCTGTCCCGGCTGTCCGGCGGGCAGGACGGCAGCGCCGCCCGGCTGTCGATGCAATTTACGCTGGGCAAAGCCACCCCCACTGCCGCTTATCAACTCGATACCAGCGACCTTTGCGACGGTGTCCATCGTCTGCGCGCCGTTGCCCGCGATGCGTCGGCAGCCGCGGTACAGGGTTACGCGCTCCGCGAAGTCACCATGCGCAATCACGAGGATGCGCCGGTCATCAGCCTGCCGGAGCATATTGAACCGGCCGGGGGTACGATTGCGGTACCGGTCACGACCGCCGGGACGACAGCGCGGGTCGAACTATACGTGGATGGGTTGAAATGCGGATCGGCGGATACGGCGCCCTTCACGGTCAGCCTCCCGCTTGCCGGACTGGGTCGCGGGACACACGACCTGTGGGCCGTCGGCTACGATGCAAACGGGTCGCAATATATCTCGCCATCCTCCACCCTCGACGTGCTCGCGCCGCCGGATATCTTCCGCATCACCCCCGCCCAGGCGGTAACCGCAGGCGGGTCGGTGCTCCGCATCGCCGGCTCCGGCTTCCAACCCGACTGCGCGGTGCGCCTGAACAGCGTGCCGGCGCGTGCCGTCATCCTGCTCAGTCCGAACCTGCTGGAGGTGGTCAGCGCCGCCGGTCCGGTGGGGCGCGGCGCGGTGGAAGTCGTTAATCCCGATACGCTGAGCGCCACGCTCGACAATGCATTCGATTATTACCTGCCCCGCGCCGCCAGCGTGAAGATTATCCCGGCGCATGACGTGATTCCGGCGGGGCAGGCGGCCCAGTTCACCATGCGCACGCTCGACCAGTTCGGCAACCCGATCGACACGAAGTTGAGCTGGGATGTGCTGGGTGGGGGCAGCGTCACCGACAGCGGGCTGTATACTGCCGCGACGCCTCCCGGTTCGGCCTACCTGATCCGCGCCCTCACGCCCGAGGGTCGCGAGGCGGCGCGCGCGACAATCACCGTGGGCCCGGAGGCGCTGCCCGGTAACGGGTGGCTCCGGCAGTGGCTGGTACTCGGTGCTTTCCCCGACCCGGATTATACCGGGCTCGCTACGCCGTTGATCGAAGAACCCACCCTCGAGCCGTCCCGCGGCGAGCAGGTCGAGACGTTGCAGTGGAGCAGTCTGTCCGCGGAGAAGAACTTCGTCAATCTCGCCGCATCCCTTACCCCGAATACCAATGCCGTCGCCTACGCGCATGTCTACCTCTATGCTCCCGCCACCACGGCCTGCTCGCTGGTGTTCGGCGCCAACGATGGCATTCGCATCTGGCTCAACGGAGAGCCGATCTTCCAGCAGCGCGTGCGGCGCACCGCGGTCAATCCCGACCAGAATACCGTCGGCATCACCCTCCACGCGGGCTGGAACCGCCTGCTGGTGAAAGTGGATCAGGAATCCGGCAGTTGGGGCTTCTTCATGCGCCTGCTGGCCAAAGGCGGCAAGCCGTTGAGCGACATCACCTACATGCTGGACAAACCACCGGCAGCGCCGGAGCCGGCACCGTAAGGTCAGCGGAACAGACCGGTCGGACCAGTTGGACATGTCAGACTGGTCCGACTGTCCGACACCAATCAATTATACCGAGGAGGCGGCCATGGCCGGCATGATCTCGTTGAACGGCACCTGGGGATTGACCTGGGCGGAGGGGTCGCACCTGATGACCCCCGGCCATTATACCGGACCGGCGCTGCGCGGGCGGACACTGCTGCCCGCGACGGTGCCGGCGCCGATCCACCGGGTGCTCGAAGAGGCAGGACTGCTCGAATCGCTGAATCTCGGGCTCAACTCGCTGAAGGCGCGCTGGGTGGAGGAGGCGTTCTGGATTTACCGGCACACCATCACCGTACCTGATGAAGCGATTGGGCAGCATGCCTGGTTAACCTTCGACCGGCTTGAGCTGGAGGCGACTATCTGGCTGAACGGTGAAGAGGTGGGCCGCCATGCCAACGCCCACCGGCCGGCCTGCTTCGACGTCTCCGGCAAGCTGAAAGCAGGCGAGAACCTGCTGGTGGTGCAGCTTTCCACCGGCATGCATTCCGCTTCGGAAAAACCTGCCGCCAATTATTCTTCCGGCGATATCGGCCTGCTCACCAAACGCCACTGGCACCGCCATCCGCAGTATCAGAGCGGTTGGGACTGGAGCGCGCGCCTGGTGAACGTGGGCATTCTGGGTGATGTGCGGCTTGAGTGGCATGATGGCCCCCGGCTGGAGCAGGCAACGGTTTTCGCCGTGCCTGCTGCTGATCTTGCCTCCGCGACGGTGTGCGCCCGCGCCATGATCGAAAATCCTGCCCGCCAACCGGTGGGGGCCATTCTGCGCGCCCGCATCGCCGAAACCGGACAGGAAGCGCAATGCGAGATCAATCTGGCGCCGGGAACCGCGCGGTACGAGTTGACACTGCCGATCGACCAGCCCCGCCTGTGGTGGCCGATCCAGCATGGCGAATCCTACCGCTATACCGTGGAGGTGACCCTGGAGACCGGCGGGGAACGGCAAACCCGCACCCGGCGGACCGGGGTGCGCCGGGTGGAGATCGACCAGTCGCCGCACCCGGAGGCGGGCAACTATTTCATCGTGAAGATCAATAACCGCCCCATCTTCTGCAAGGGTGGAAACTGGGCGCCGCCGGACCTGCTCTACAGCACGGTGACGCCGGAGCGCTATCGCGAGCTGGTGCATCTGGGAATTGAGGCCAACTTCAACACGCTGCGCATTTGGGGCGGCGCCACCTTCGCCGATGAGGCGCTCTGCGATGCCTGCGACGAAGCCGGCATGCTCATCTGGCACGATTTCCTGTTCGCCTGCGCCAAATACCCCGGCGACGATCCGGAATTTGCCGCGGAGGTACAGCGTGAGGTGACCTGGGCGACGCGCGAGATGGCGCACCACCCCTCGCTGGTCGTCTGGTGCGGCAACAACGAGGTAGAATGGGGCGATTGGGGCTGGGGATACGGCGACACTGCGCCCGCGCACCCGCACTACGCGTTGTTCCACCATGTCATCCCGCAGATTGTGGCGGCGGAGAACGGTTCCGCCGTCTACTGGCCCAGTTCGCCCTATTCGCCGGATTTTCGGCACCCCAACGATCCCACCGCCGGCGACCAGCACCCGTGGACGGTGTCGATGGAACCGGGTGGGGCGGAATTCTGGAAATACCGGCGCAATATCGACCGCTTCCCCAACGAAGGCGGCATACTCGGCGCCTCCACGCCCGCCACGCTGCGGCAATTCCTGCCGAAGGGTGAACGCCGCCTCTTCTCCCCCACCTGGGAGCATCATGACAACCCCTTTGCCTGCATGGACTCCGTGCAGGGGGAACTGGGGCACGCCTATCAGACGGTCGAACTGTGGCTGGGTCGCGATCCGCTGGCGATGGACTGGGAGGACTATGCCTTCGCCAGCGCGTTGCTGCAGGCGGAGGGACTGCGGGAATACATCGCCAATTATCGCCGCCGCATGTTCAGCTCATCGTCAGCCATCTTCTGGAGCTACAACGACTCCTGGCCGGTCACCCACGGCTGGACCATCGTGGATTATTACCGCCGCCGGAAGCTGGCCTACCACCCGGTGCGACGCGCGTTCCGGCCCATCACCGTGGTCGTGGCCGAGGAGGAGGGCCAGGTGACGATTTACGGGGTGAACGACACGCCGCAATCCTGGGAAGGCAGCGTCTGCTACGGCCTCTTCACCCTTGACGGCTCGCGGCCGCTCGACCACACCGTGGCGGCCAGCCTGCCCGCCAACGCCGCGACACCGCTGGCCTCCTTCCCCCGCGCGGAGTGGGAGGCGCTGGGCCTGACGAAAAGCGGCGCCTTCGCCATGCTGCTGCGGGAAGGCCGTCCCATCGCCCGGCACCGCCTGTTCCTCGAACGCTTCAAAGACCTGGCATTTGCCGAACCGAAGATCGAGATGAAGCGTGAAGGGGGTATGCTGATATTGCGCTCCGACACCTTCGCCTGGGGCGTGTGCCTGGATGTGGATGGCGAATTGCCGCTGGTAGACAATTGCTTCGACCTACTGCCCGGCATCCCCTACCACCTTCCCTGGGAAGAAGCGCTGGGCGAGCCGAAGATCGTGCGGGTGGGCAACAGCCTGCTGGCGCCGGCATATGCTGTATAGGTGAATGCAAAATGAAAATTAGAAAATGCAAAGTGCAAAGTGTCTTCCATATCCGTCAGCGGTAGCTATCATGATAGGTTACGGACCGCTGGAATAGCATCCCATTTTGCACTTTGCATTTTGCATTTTACATTTTGCATTATTTCCTTGTGCCTTATGGTCGTATCGTAACGCTGCTCCCGCCGAAAATCGTGCCTGCGCCCAGATTTGAGGGAATGGTCAGCCCGCCGGTCGGGGTGTCGAGATACGGATGGATGCGCGAGCCGTTGATATCGAATCCGGCCCCGAAGGTCTGGTAATACACCTGCGGCGTGCGGATAATCCGGCCGAAGGGATCGAAGGATTCGTCGATGAGGATGAAGGGGAAGGTCTCCGTGTAGTGGATGCCGTATTGCCGCGGCGCGGACTGCGGCTGACGCGAAGCGCGAGTGAGCGATCCACCGCCGAGGTTCAGGCTGCCGCCGCTGGACGGCGACGTGATCGTCAGCGTGATGGAAAACGGGTCGAACGGCATGGCCGCCCGCGGTGCGGCCTGCGCCGGCGCGGGTTCCGGCGGCGCCACTACCGCCGGCACTATGGCGGGATTGCTGATGTGATAGGCGACGGCGCCGTGCTGCATCTCGGCTTCATACCGATAGTCGGGGCCGAGAATACCTGCCAGCGCGGCGTCGAAGGAGACTCCGGCAAGCTGCAGCCGGTCGATGCGGCCCGCCACCCCGTCGGAAAGGAGCAGCGTGCGCGCGCCGCCCGCCGTGGCGAACAATGCGGTCAGCGCTTCCACCCGGTCCGCATCGCGCAGGCTGACGTCCAGCCGTGTCGTGCCGGTGATGGAGATCAGCCCGGCCATCGCCTGTTCACCCCACACCAGCAGCAGACCGATCATCATAACGAACGCAATGCGACGCATCGTGTTCACTCCCCTGTCCCTATTGTAGCACGGAATGGTGACACCAGCGGCCATTCCCTACCCCAGAGTTACCATATGGCGCCGGAAAATAAACCGAATCGCATGAGGGGGCATAGACGTCAGGTTAGGTAAAGTATTCGGCATTACTTGCTCTTGCGCACGCTCTTGATCTTGCTCTGAAAGCCCCCGCTCCCCCCCGCAAGCCTCGCGGAGATTCATCTTCGTAGGGCTTACTTGGTGAGAAGGATGCTTTTTAGGTAGCCGTTCACGCGGGAGAGAAAGAGAAAGAGGCATACCCCCGTGAACGGCTACAAAACAATGGGACGGTACTTCGCTCAAGTCGTAATACCGTCCCACCGTGTCACAGGCACGGTCAGGCATGCCGTCAGAACGCCCATGTCACCCCGAGGGTTAAGGTTTGTCCCGCGGGCTCTCCCATGACGTGCAGGAACTGCGCTTCCGTGACGACCCAGACCTGACTTTGCGCCCACCAGTGGATTCCCATCGTCGGACCGTTGGTCGATTCCGTTCCGTCATCGAACAGGTCGCGCTGGAAATGATCGTAGCGCGCGTAGGCCGACAGGCTCTCGGACAGTAGATGCTCCAGCAGCAGGAAGTAGCCGGAATTGTCGAGTGCCGGTCCTTCGACTGTATCGTCGCTGCCCCGTAAATATCCGAGCACAGCCTTTGAGTCGGTAAAATACAGGTTCACAAATGCTCCGATGCGATGGAACGATTCCTCCTCCTCCAGCGACGCTTTCCCGAAATATCCGTAGAGGGTGATCAGGTCATTGGTCTGCCCAATCAGATAATCGGCGGTGGCATAGATGTCGGTATGCGGCTCCGCGTCGGTATCCAGATGCGGTTGTGCGACGCCGAGGTAGACATCGCCCCGCGAGAGATTGACCGCGCCTACCTCGACAGTGCGGAGTGGCGTGGTCGGCGTCCAGCCGGTGCCGGTATCCGCTTCCGCCTCAAGGATAACCGGCGCGCTCAACGGCATGAGCACCGGTCCTCCCTGGTTGACCAGGATGGCAAACGGCAGCGACTGCCCGAACCGCAGCGAGCCGAATTGATTGCTCCATTTCGTGATGTACTGGCCATATGCTTGCTCGATATCCACGCCGCCCCCCTCGGTATCGAAGGCAGCGTCCACCGAGACGCTCCAATGCGGATCGAGGGGACCGGCTGCCCACAGATCGACACCGCCGGCATCAAACGCCAGTTGCTCTCCCTTTGCCGCGATGACGGCGGAGTCGCCCATAACCGTCATATAATTCGCCCAGTTTATCTCCAGCGGCATCCCCAGAGGAAGTGCCGGGGCAGGCACCGTAGGGGCTTCTGCTCCGGTCGTGGTGCTGGGCGGCACTTCACGCAGACCGCGAAGAAGATAGGCGCGCCCATCTTCGGCGATCTCCGGCACACGGAAGTGGCACATCTGACAGGATACCCCTTCGCGACGGGCAAAGGCCGGCAAGGCATTGGCCGGCATGAAGGCAGCGAGGCTAAGGATGAACAATACCATGAGACAGCTCATGCGCTTCATGGTGTCTGCTCCTTTCGGATGGTGTTTTCCTGACCATGCTACCTCTAATATGGCGGTATGTTTGGCGATCATTGCGACACCGATGGGATTGCGTGAAATTGTGACGATTTTCACACAAGCGAGGCACCTAACCCCCCAGCCCCCTTCCCTA
>Ga0172369_10001964_pt1 | contig 28891 bp, 42 predicted proteins | sample LakKiv25m_FD_114539 | JGI IMG/M metagenome (GOLD analysis project Ga0172369, IMG submission 114539) | Freshwater microbial communities from Kabuno Bay, South-Kivu, Congo - kab_022012_11.25m | ecosystem: Environmental > Aquatic > Freshwater > Lake | place: Democratic Republic of the Congo...
ATTTTAGCTGTTTCTGTGAAAACATTTTTTAAATCATCGGAGAGTTCCATATTAATTATTTTCCATTTTCTATTAACTTAACCATTATGTTTTTGGAATAATTAAAATGTTGCATTAGCCTAATCGGTAGTATGTCTTTCCATCTGACATCACTTTTATCAGACATCCCCATTCCCAGCCTACTTCACAGATATTTTCAGGATGATCTGACTCTTTTCCTGTAAATATCTTAAGTATCACCGCGAGAGACTCTGCAGCCAGCCATTCATGCTCTTGAAGTTGTGAAAGTGCATAGAGTGTAACTTCAATTGGAGTCATATCGGTATTGAGCATACTGGTTTTGTCTTTAACTGACGCATGCCAGCAGGCTTGCTGCCATTTCAACAGATGAGTTACTCTGAACTTTTCAGTTCCAATGGTCAGATCTCCATTTTTTATAGCAAGTGTGAAAGGTCTTTCATTTAAAGGAGATTGTTTTTGCTTACCTCCAATGATCTCAATCAGTTTATTACGTAGTATTTCACTCTTGAAATTTCCGGATTTGTTAAATTTGGAAGCCCTGACGATAGGTGGAAGAAAATCTGCGAATTCCGGAGGAAAACGGAATCGCAGGCGTTTCATCCTGGTAGATGTGAAATAGACTTCTCGCTCTATGATTATGAGAACACCCTTTCTTACCAGATTATTCATCACATTCTTTAATGTTTCTTTATACCGCTGGTTAAACGTCCTGTCATCATACCCGCCCGCAGGTCTTGAGCAAACGTATAATCTATCGAAGTACTCGATATCAACTTCTTTGTTAATCTTGTTGAGCAAGTGGAGGAATACTATTTCCTCATAGGTCAATGAGTTCAATGCTTCCTTTATGCCAATCGTGGAGATGAAGAAGTTTTCAAATATGTCACGAGAGGATGCCCCATCTGAAGGAAAATCACGGCTTTTGCAGATCGCCTTAATATCAGATTCATTGAGTTCACTTTTGCACATTTGCTTTATCATACTTTGCATATGCATTCAATCGCATCTTTTTGTATATAATTTTAGTCTTATTTGTATGGTGACTCAATACTGATTAAATAACACAGATCGGACGGATTTTCACGGATTTGCGTGCATCTGTGCGCTCACGATCATTCCACAACGATCCCCGCATATCCCACAACAGCGGCAAAATCTCCGGTAACATCGCCGCTCGTACTGTATTTGAGCAGACTCGCTTTTTTTGCGCCAAGCGCCTTCGTGGCAGTAAGCATCGCACAGATAGGACCATATCCGCATACTGAGGCTTCACGCTCATACAATTTGCTGTAAAAGCCTGGAATATCCATGTCAAGGATCGAGCTTATGAAATAAGCGTCATCTTCATGAGCCACTTTTTCCCGTTTATAATGAGAGAAATCGCTTGATGCTATGATAACAACTTTTTTATTCACTTTACGCACAGCTTGTGCTATTTCCATTCCCACATCGAGTGCAGTTTCCTCATCCTGCATCCCCATACAGATCGAAACGATATTAAAATCACTGAACCTGTGCTGGAGAAAAGGAATCTGTACTTCAATGGAATGCTCGTACTTGTGAGCGCTTTCATCCAGATCGATGATCCTTTTGGGCAGCGCTTTTATGAATTCAAGATCACAGCCAACTTCGCCCAGGGGCGTGCTCCATTTTTCGCTTGAAACCGCTACTGGAGAGCCTTGGCCTGTATGATTTGGCCCCAACAGTACAAAAGTATCTGCTACGGGCAGCACTGAATAAACATATGCTGCGGTATTTCCGGAATAAATATAACCCGCGTGAGGAACAACAGCCCCAATAACCGGTTTCTCGCCAGATGGCACATTTTCAAAGCATCTGCTGATCTGCCGGTCCAGGTCGTTAAAGCTTCGCGGGTAAAACTGCCCCGAAACTGCCGGAGCTCTCATGGTATTTTAGAGTTCAGCCTCAAAATCTGCTACAGTATGTGTTATTGTTTCTCCTCTTTCCTCAAGGGTCTTCTTCGCAAGGAGCCAGTAGATCAAAGCAAGTGCTTTTCTTCCTTTATTGTTAGTGGGGATTACGAGATCAACATTAGTCAATGAATTGTTTGTATCACAAAGGCCAATGACCGGTATTCCCACATTTACTGCTTCATTCACTGCCTGCATATCTCCTGATGGATCTGTCACAACAAGTATATCCGGTTCGATAAATTTGTGTAATTTCGGATTTGTCATCGTGCCAGGTATGAACCTGCCTGTCTCTGCTCTTGCCCCTATTACCTTTGCGAACATCCCGGAAGGATAATGCCCATATTGCCTCGCTGAAACGACAAGTATTTTCTGCGGGTCATACTTTGCAAGCAATTTCGCTGCAAGTCTTATTCTCTGGTCCGTTGCCTGTATATCCAGCACATAAAGGCCATCAGTCCTGACTCGATATACAAAACGCATCATCTCTTTTGTTTTTTGCTGGGTTCCGATATGTATCCCTGCTGTGAGATATTCATCCTGCGGGATGATCGATTCATAACCAGTATCCTGCTTCACATCCTGTTTTATATCAATAATATCTTCCATCTAAATCACCTTATTAATCGTTTGTCATTGTTTTTGTTATCCTTTTCACTGTTATAGGGATTACTCCCTGTCTTAATTCTTCCATAGCTAAATCTATAGGTTCTCCCCTGTCGATATCCAACAAAACCGGTGCTCCCAGGGATATCTGAAGGGCTCTTGCACCGATAATTCTCGCGCGCTCATATCGCGTTAACTTGAGTTCACTCACTAAATCACCTCAAAAACAACCTTTGTATCGTAAATTTCAATGAATACAATTGTTACATATTATTTTTCCCAGAGTCCCTCTGGGAGTGGTTCATGTTCTATTCCATAGCCGTGTTCCTGAGATATGGGGTTGCTGAGATTTGAACTCAGGTCACAGCGTCCCGAACGCTATAGGATGGACCAGGCTACCCTACAACCCCTCCTCACTGGTACGGTGCCAGCAGGTCCACAAGCTCAACATGTGTGAGCAGCATTCGCCTGCAGCAGTATCGTTCAATCCCAAGATCGTCAAGGACTTTACCTGCGTCCTCGGTCTGGATTCGTTTCTTATATTCATCCCATACGCTTGAGACGACTTTACCGCATGAAAAGCATCGTACCGGTATCATGTTTCACCTGTATGATTTCTGTCTTCTCTTTCTGGCGCCACGCCCACCGAATTTCTTTGGTAGTTTATAACGGGTGTCATTAACAAGTAAACTTCGATCATACTGCGCCATTGCATCCCTTAGAGCCATGTCATTTGTCCAATCAACAAGGCCTCTTGCAATAGCCGTGCGAACAGCGCCCGCCTGCCCAAAGATGCCGCCGCCATGTACATTCACATCGATATCAATAGATGGAACGACATTACCTGCAAAATCAAGAGGTTCAGACATCTTTAATCTGATAAGTTCAGGCTCAAGGATCTCTATAGGTTTTTTATTTATTCTTATGCGACCTTTTCCTTCCCGTATGGTTGCCCTTGCGATCGCGGTTTTTCTTTTTCCGGATGAATTAACGATTTTCATTTATAACACCTAATATTTTGACCCTAATCTCGTACTCAAATCACCTAGCACGGTATAATTAGCAGTACTAAGACGCATAATACTTGCTTCATTTAATGTGCCTGCTTGCTCTTTGCTCAATTCTGGCGGAACCCCGATATAAACTCTTAACCTATTATAGGCATCTCTGCCTGTCGTTTTTGTGTGTGGGATCATACCTCTGATAGTCCTTGCAATTATCTGGTCAGGACGTCTTGGAAAACGAGGGCCGAATTCCCTTGAACCCCTATCTACATAAGCCTTATATCTATGGAATGTTGTATCTTTCCTGCCTGAGATTATCGCTTTTTCAGCATTGATTATATTGATTTGTTCGCCATTCAATATTCGCCCAGCTACAATGCTAGCCATTCTTCCCAGAATAAGATTACTTGCATCTATTATTGTCATTTTATCACCCTATTATCCTTACCCTGGAGCCTTCTGGATTCCTTTCCATCAATTCTTTGATGGAGAGGCATGAACCTCCGGCTTCTATTATCTTGTTCCTTGCCCCTTCGCTAAAATTCAAGGCAGCAACGGTCAATGTATGGTTCAATTCGCCTGCTCCCAATACTTTTCCCGGTACAAGGATCAGGTCTTTGTCTTTTGTATACCTGTTGATCCGGCTGAGATTAACTTCAGGTGTAATTCGAGTCGGGCGCTCAAGCCTTCTCGCAATATCTCTCCAGAGAGGGACTTGTTTCTCCCTGGATTGCTCTTTTAGACCTGATATCAGGTCTAACAGTGTTGGATTTGTCTTGTAATTATTTTTCATTCTTTTCCTCCGTAAGACCATTTAAGGTCCGACTCACGCAAAACCGATTAAGGGCCAATGCGTTCGAATTGCTTCAATTCATACGCCGCAGGCATTGCCTGCTACGGTAAAATTTGAACCAGAAAATTTGATTCAAGCTGCCTTAATACTTATTATAATACATAAACTTACCGTAACGATAGTTTTATATAGCTTAGCGTCAGACAATATGTCAGACAATTGGCATACGAACGTCACACAAAAGGCGGACGATCATATGCAACATTGATGACCCCGTCTAAAATAATGAAAAATCCCGGGTACATCAACCTCCCACAGGGAGATACCAAAATGCAAAGAGTAACACTAAGGCTCCCAGAACAGCAATTAAAAATGATCGACATGTTCGTTCAATATGGCGAATTTCCGTCCGCAAGTGAAGCAATCAGGACGGCTATAAGGGATCTGATCGATCTACGAAGTGATAAATTGGTTGGCAGGATGAAATTATTCGATAAGGCACAGGAACAATCAAAGAATGTTGATACATTCTTGCGATTAAAAGAGGAACAATAGAAGGAATTACAAAAATATCATCTGAGGGGATGACTATGGAATCATTTGTACAGGACGCATTAAAATTCAAAGAAAAGGAACAGGCTTTCAAGCAGGCGGCATGTGGCTCGTCTGAAGAGATAGAAGAATTCGGAACACCCAAGATCGTAGTAGTCGGATGCGGCGGAGGCGGAAATAATACTGTAAATCGTCTTTATAATATTGGAGTCGCAGGCGCGGACACTATCGCAATAAACACAGACAAGATCCACCTGGATATCACTCAGGCAGATAAGAAGATATTGATCGGCAAATCAATAACCAGGGGACTGGGTGCAGGTGGTTTCCCGGAAGTTGGAAGAAGGGCCGCTGAGCTGGCAAGGGGGACACTAGAAGACGTTCTAAAGGACGCAAATCTTGTATTCGTAACAGCAGGCATGGGAGGCGGAACAGGAACAGGCGTCGCACCAGTAGTCGCACAGGTCGCAAAAGACCAGGGAGCTATCGTTATAGGAATGGTTACAAGCCCATTCAAGGTAGAGCGCTCAAGAATGTTCAAGGCTGAAGAAGGCTTGGATGACCTGAGAAAAGCAGCAGATACAGTAATTGTTCTTGATAATAACAGGCTGCTTGATTATGTCCCGAATCTCCCTATCGACCAGGCATTTTCGGTAATGGACCAGTTAATTTCTGAGACCGTAAAGGGCATAACAGAAACAATAACCCAGCCATCATTGATCAACCTTGACTACGCCGATGTCAGAGCTATAATGAAGGGTGGAGGACTTGCAGTAATGCTCGTAGGTGAAGCAAAAGGACAGGACAAGGCAAAAGAGGTCGTAAGAGCGGCATTGAACCACCCGCTGCTTGATGTTGATACAAAGGGCGCAACAGGCTGCTTGCTCCACATCACTGGCGGAACGGATATGTCCCTCTCTGAGGCAGAACAGATCGCTTCCTCATTGACATATGAACTTGACTCCCACGCCAACGTTATCTGGGGCGCAAGAGTAAAGAAGGAATACGAGGGCAAGGTACGCTGCATGGCTATAATGACAGGTATCCACTCTGCACAGATAATGGGTCCAAGAGCTGAAAGCATGTCGACGAGCAACAATACTCCTTTAGTCGAACAGAAAATAAAGGTAGCGAATGACAAAACCAGGAATAATAACAGGAACAGCAGGGGCTCAATAATCGACCAGATATATTGAGAATAGCGTATCCTGTAATTATAACAAAAGTAACGAAGGCAAAAGTCCGGCAATATTTTAATGCCGGATTTTTCTATTTTTTAAAGCATCATCTCATTAAGAAGCTCTTTGGCTCTATCTGCCCTGACTTTCTTTTCCCTGACCATTACCAGGGCTATCTTATCGACCATATCACCGGTAGCTCCTGCCTGAATCGCCACATTCCTCGAATGAAGTTCCATATGACCTCTCTGGATACCTTCAGTGGCAAGCGCCCTCATGGCTGCAAAATTCTGGGCTAATCCCAGCGCAGCGAATACTTCTCCCATCTCGGTTGCAGTCTTTACGCCAAGGATTTTTACAGCAGCGCGGGCTATCGGGTTCGTTTTCGTTGCCCCGCCCACAAGACCCACGGCCATTGGCATCTCTATTGTAGCTACAAGGTCGCCATTTGCGCTTTTCTCGTAACATGATAAAGGACGGTAAACTCCGCTTCGCGAGGCATAAACATGAGCTCCAGCTTCTATTGCTCTTGTATCGTTACCTGTTGCAAGCACCGCAGCAGTCACACCGTTCATGATGCCTTTGTTGTGGGTGGCTGCCCTATACGGATCACCTGCCGCAAAATGATATGCTGCAAGGATGCCATCCACAACCTCTTCTCCCCCTATTGTTTCCTTTGTGAAAACAGCTTTCGCTCTCATGAGGCGCTTATCAGCGAAATTCGAGATGATACGAAGATATACGCGACCACCGGTCAGCTCCCCAATATACGGCGCCACAGTTTCAGCCATCGTATTGACGGCATTAGCGCCCATGGCATCCCTGCAATCCACTATTAGATGGGTAATGACCATTTTTCCTCCGGGTGTGTCTATCACCCTGACTTCAACATCTTTTGCGCCGCCGCCGAATTTCACAAGTATCGGGTCAACTTCGTTGGCTCGTCGTATCAATTCCTCTTTTTTCTCAAGGATGTTTAATCTTGCGCCATTAGGATCGGCAATCCCCACCGTCTGTATTTGTCCTATCATCACCGGACCTGTGCTGCTCGTGATAAAGCCCCCGCCTTCGCGCGCCATCTTTGCAGCGTTACTGGCAGCGGCTATCACCGATGGCTCTTCGATCGCCATGGGAATTAGATAATCCCTGCCGTTTATCAGGAAATTTACAGCCACACCCATGGGCACTTCCATAATCCCGATAAGGTTTTCAACCATCCGGTCTGCCGCCTCAAGCGAAAGAGATCCTGTGGCACTGATACTTGATGCTTCTTCTTCCGTGAGACCTGAGTATTCGGTTACGATCTTGAGCCTTTCTTGGGGGCTTAACTTATAAAAACCTGATATCTTTGAGGACTTATTTGAGGACTTTTCCATTATAATCACCCTGATTAGGTTTTAATGGCAGGAGGGTATAAAAATCTATCCAAAAGCTTTATCAATGAATCCATACCTAGAGGACATTCCAATTCAAGTTTATTTGGTGAATTCTTATGACTCAAAGGACAAAAGCAAAGAAGCAACGACTGGCAAAACACCAGAACCAGAACCAGCGCCTCCCCGCATGGGTTATCGTGAAGACAAAAAGAAATGTAATGACACATCCAAAGAGACGCAACTGGAGACGCAGCACGCTTAAAGTTTAAAAGTGATTATTATGGCAGATATTGAAAGAATTTATACTATTCCCCTTTCTGATGCACGGAAAGTTCCGCGCTGGAAGAGAGCGGAAAGCGCAGTTAGGAAAGTCCGGGCTTATCTCGGAAAACACCTGAAAACAGACATTGAAGAGGTCAAGATCGATAAGACTATAAATGAGAAACTCTGGGAAAGAGGCTCCATGAAACCGCCATTAAAGCTTAGAGTAAGAGCTGTAAAGTTCGAAGCTGGCGGCGTTCAGGCAGAACTCGCCCAGGAATAATTTTTTTTTAGGGGCAGAATTGAAACGAAAGTTGAATATTTTAGGAAGCCCCGTACTTGGGGTCTTTGCATCATGCAACGATGAACTTGTTTTTGTTCCACATGATGCATCTTCCGATACAGTAAAAGATCTTGAAGAATCACTTGGCGTTGTAGCCTGTCGCACTTCCGTGAGCGGAAGTTCAGTTGTTGGTTCACTTATGTGCAGCAACAACAATGGTATGATCGTTGCAGGTTTTATTCTTGACAAAGAGATCCGTGCGATCAGGAAACACATAAAAACGGCAAGATTGACAGAAGAGTTAAATGCTGCAGGAAATCTCATCCTTGCCAATGACACCGGCGCCCTTGTTAATCCCGATTTTTCCAATAAAACCATCAAAATGATTGAAAAAACCTTGGGCGTAGATGTCAAACGTGGTACACTGGGTGGCTTAAAGACCGTAGGAATGGCAGGAATTGCTTCGAATAAGGGCATACTCGTACACCCAAAATCAAGCCCTGCAGAAATCGCATTGGTCGAAGAGCTTTTCAAACTGCCAGTCGATATCGGCACAGTCAATTTTGGATCTCCTCTTGTGGGTTCTGGGATACTTGGCAATAACAAAGGCTATGTTGTAGGAATGGATACCACCGGCCCTGAAATCAGCAGGATCGAAGATGCGCTGGGTTATTTGTAGTACTATACATTTTTTGCTGAGCACAGAATTTCCTATTTTTTTATAATTCGGAATATAATGAAACTAAAACAAAATCTTTATATATAATAATTATACTCATAAGAATGAGCAGGCATTTATTTTATATCACTCCACACACTCCTATCTAAAGCCTGCTCAACCTAAACATAAAATCTTTATGTCATCACTTTTATTGAAGCAGATATGTCGTTAACTTATGCAAAAGCAGGCGTGGACATCGAGAGAGAAAACGTAGCGATAGCAGCCCTGGCAAAACAGCTTACATTTAAGCGCAAAGGTATCGGCGCCCCTCTAACGGAGGTAGGACACTATGCCGGCCTGATTGACTTTGGTGATTATGCACTTGCACTTACTACAGACGGCGTTGGTTCTAAAGTACTTATAGCAAACGAGATGAAAAGATGGAATACTATAGGGATCGACTGCATAGCCATGAACGTAAACGACCTGCTAGCTATGGGAATAGAACCACTTGCATTCGTGGATTATATAGCCATACATGAACCGGACAATGAGATCATGAGACAAATTGGAGAAGGACTTGCAAAAGGTGCGCAAATCTCCCAGATGACCATCGTTGGAGGAGAGACCGCGACCCTTCCGGACATAATCAATGGCTTTGACCTTGCCGGGACATGTCTTGGAATGGTGAAAAAAGATAAGATAATCACAGGCGAGAGAATAGAGGTAGGGGATGCCGTCGTGGGGATACCTTCTGACGGTGTTCACAGCAATGGATATTCTCTTGTCCGCAGGATCATAAAAGATTCAGGCTATTCATACAGCGATCCTTTTCCTTATAATGAAGATACGACGATAGGGGATGAATTGCTGATCCCGACAAGGATATATATGGAAATACTGGATGCTGCAAAGGAGTTCGACATTCACGGGCTTGCCCATATAACTGGCAGCGGACTCATGAAACTTCACCGCGTCACAAAATTAGGGTTTGATGTCAGCAATCCATTAGAGCCCCAGCCAATCTTTCGGTTCTTGCAGGAGGAGGGAGACGTAGAAGAGCTGGAGATGTACAAGACCTTCAATATGGGAATGGGTTTTGTGGTTGTGCTGCCAAAAAAGTTTGCAGGTAGTGCGGCTGGGATGATGGGGGGGAAGATCGTTGGAGAGATAGTGGAAGAGGGAATAACTGTGGCCGGGCTTGAAATATCTTAAAGCGATCTCAAGAGCCATCCATATTTTTTTGAATCATACGAACTACTTATTCCTTTTGGTTTTAGATTAATATTTTAACCCCTTTATTTCGTCTGGAAAAAATAAATAATTAAAATTATGATGATGATGGATTTTTTTAAATATATTCGTTCGTCTGCATTTGATTTCTATAATAAATCATAAAGTTTTTTTGATTTCAGACCTGCATAATTAAATCTATGGCAATATAATAAATTTCATACCACCATTTCCAGTGGAAAATAACGTCAGGCATCTTTTAATATCATAGAGTATAGAAATTCATGGAAACACTTACATTATTTGCGAATATTGTTAAGTATCATGTCCATTAATGAAAAGATGCGATCGATCGAAAATGCAATCGCAAAAAGAGCAAGTGTCCTTATTGCTTTTTCAGGTGGAGTGGATAGCTCTGTTCTTGCTGCCCTTGCACATAGGGCTCTTGGAAACAAGGCGATCGCTGTAACTGCAGATTCACAGACCCTTTCTCCGGGGGAACTTGAAGCTGCAAAAGTTGTTGCAAAGGAGATCGGGATCACGCACAAGATCATCTCATACGATGAACTTGGTGAACCCGGTTTTGCTAACAATCCTGTGGATAGGTGTTATTATTGTAAAAAAGGACTTATACGCGAGCTAAAAAAATTCGCCGAAGAACATGATCTGAAAAGCATCGTCGAAGGAACGAATTTCTCTGACCTTAATACCCACAGGCCAGGTCACAGGGCAGTAATTGAAGAGGAAGTTTATAATCCCTATGTTGAATTCAAGGTAACAAAGGAGGAGATTCGCGAGATGGCAAGAAAACTTGGTTTATCGGTCGCAGAAAAGCCATCCATGGCATGTCTATCGTCTCGTTTCCCATACGGGCAAACAATAACAGTTGATGCCTTAATGCGAGTAGGTGAGGCGGAGAATTTTCTTCGCATCCATGGTTTCAGGGTTGTTCGAGTGCGCGATCATGCCGGAATAGCCCGTATTGAGATCATGCCAGATGAAATGGCGCGATTTATAAAAATTCGAAAAGAAGTCCTGGCTAAGTTCAAGGAACTTGGGTTTTCGTATATTACGCTTGATCTCATGGGTTTCAGGAGCGGTAGCATGGATGAGGTGCTTGAGCACAACAATGATTTTAAGGAAGAAACCCACGTAGATAATAGGTTGGTATCGAATAATGACAAAAAAATTAGTAATTGATGACTCTTTCATGGAAAAATGGTGCCCGAAGAATTAAAAATTGTTTTGGGATAAAATAAAAAAAAAAATCATGAAAAAGATAAAAAATCCAGATATTAAAATTGTAAAAGAGAATATTTTGAATACATTAAATGAAATTGGTATCTCCGCTCACGAAATTATACTTTTTGGTTCCAGGGCAAGAAAAGATTTCACTCCATTAATTGATTACGATATTCTTATAATAACGGAAGAGCCATTTGAAATAAATAAAAAAATGAGTATTTCTAAAAATATCAGACAATATTTAGCGCATTCGGGTTTAGATTATGATTGATGATTACATTGAAAAATGGATCTTAAAAGCGATCAACGATTTGAAAGTAGCAGAGCATGAACTCAAGCAGCCCGCAAATGAAATTGTAACTGATGCTATATGTTTTCATTGCCAGCAAGCTGTGGAAATAAGATATCCAGATGAATTTTACATTCCATCTATTGCTGAGGCTAAAGAATGTTTCAGCATCGCCTCGAAAGACAAGGATTTCTTATTAAAGAAAATTAACTAGTTTAAATATGATTTTTAAACATAGGGGGCTTTACTGATATGGATATTGGTTTGAATCTGACGAAAATGGGTTAACAGATAGGAAAAACACAATGGCAACTGTAACGATATATTCAAAAAAAGAATGTCATTTATGTGACATCGCAAAAGAGGAACTTGAAGCGCTACAATGTGATTATGAGTTTTCATTGAAGGAAGTGGACATTGAAAAAGATAAACTTTCTTTCGAGAAATACAAATATCTTATACCTGTTATTGAATTGGACGGCGAGATCATCTCAACATATAGAGTTAATGGAGAAAAATTAAAAAATATGCTTAAGGCTAAGTCTCAACCTTGATGAAGACCGGCAGGATCCCGATTATTCCTCCAAGCCCGAAAAGAAAGAGGGCAAAATAATAATTGCCCTTTGTCACATTATCAATGCTCACAGCCAGCAGAATAAGTCCTGTGAGTTTTGATACTGTATCTATCTTATTATATTTCGATCTTGACAATTTCATCAATGGTGGACAATACTGAAGTATGTGAAATACAGTATCCCAAGTAGTGCTATGACACCAAGGGCAACTGCGACTTTTCTTTTCCTGATATCGCTTGAGGGATTCCTGTCGATGAAGGGTACAAGGAAAAGAAGACCATACCACAATACCATCGGCAAAGTCACGCCTATTATTTTTGCCTCAATTGGCCCGATATTCCATGTCCAGAATTTAAGGAATCCGAACACGTAAAGGAAATACCATTCGGGATAAATGGGTGTAGGAGTATCGAACGGGTCAGCCGGTTTGAGAAGTCCTGCAGGGTAAAGTGACGCCATCAATATCAGGCTGCCTGCAATGAAGCACATCACAACCACTTCACGGAGAAGGAAATGAGGGAAGAATGGAAGACCGCGTATCCTTACCGGTTCGTGGTGCTCTTCCTCTACTTCATGTTTTTCTATTTCGATCAATGACATATTACAGCCTCCCTGAGATTCCCTGTATCCTGACCATTGCAAAATGCATTACCAGGAGAATTGCGATCGTTACTGGAAGGATCATTACATGTATAGCAAAGAACCTTGTCATCGTCTCTTCGCCGATGTCGTTCCCTCCCACAAGGATCAAAGAAATATATTGACCCATAATGGGGATCGACCCTGCTATACCTGTTCCTATTTTTGTTGCCCAGAACGCAAGCTGGTCCCATGGCAGTAAATATCCTGAGAAACCAAAAGTCGTGGTGATCAATAGCAATGTAACACCAACGACCCAGTTCAATTCACGCGGTTTCTTATAGGCGCCCATGAAATAAATCCTCATCATATGCAGCATTACAGCGGCTATCATTGTATTTGCAGCCCAGTGATGGATGCTTCTTATCAGGCTTCCCATGGGGACAGCGGTCATGATATGCTCCACGCTCTTATAAGCCTCAAGTGGCGTGGGCTTGTAGTACATAGCCAGGAATATTCCGGTACCAACAAGTATAAGGAAACACAAAAATGCAATCCCTCCAAGGCAATACAATGGATTTGTCACAGCATATTCTGGCGCAGGATGCTTCACTATCGAAGGTAGCAAATCCCTTAATTTGAACCTGTCATCGAGCCATTTATATATAATATCTAATAAAGACATATTTTCACCTCACGCAGCTCCTGCATAGAACGAAATAGTTTTCACGTAGTTCGGATCTTTCCATTTTAGTGCAAACACTGCACCATCTTTTACGACTACATCAATAGCCGGCAATGGAGAAGGGGGCGGCCCTGAAACAACAGCACCTGTATTAGGATCGAACTTGCCGAGGTGGCAAGGACAGAATATTAAATTCTCATCCGGTTTCCAGTAAGCTATACATCCCAGATGTGTGCAAACGGAACCAAACGCCCTGAATCCGGCTGGCATATGCAGCAAAACAGATGCTTTTCCATTGAACATGAATTTCTTTACACTTCCCGTGGGCACTTCATCTACATTTGCTATTTTTATTTCAACAGATTCACCTTTTGCTACCGTCGCAGGCCAGAGATATTTCAATATCGATGCTGTCGCTCCCCCGGCAAAGAATAAAGCGACTAATCCCATAAAAATTTCAGTAAGTTTTCTTCTTGTAATAGTAAAACTAATCTTATCTTCCATGGATTTCACTCCAACGTCGTAACGTATTCATCTTGCAGCAATCCTTTTACGTAGAGATATATGATCGCCCCCAGGTCAAACAGGAGATAAGCAAGCAGCTTTCCAACATCTTCTATGAATGTTCTTGTTGATGCGGTTGAGGCATCGCTGGAAAGGATCTTCCAGAAAATATTACCTGTTATTACGACAGCTACAAGTGTCAATAGAATTATCAATGCAAATGCAACCTGTGACCATAGCCCTGTTTTTTCGGGCCCGTATTCAATTTTTTCTATATGCATAAGATCACATCACAACCGTATTATATACACAATCGCAAGAATGAGCAGGATCAAAGCTAATGCTCGCAGTCCAACATCCCACGTAGTCATGTGAACTCCGATCTCGATCTCCTTTGTTGGCTCCGGGGTCGGTGTTGCCTTCGGCGTCGGAACATAACCTTCCATTGTATGATTGTGGGTAGCATAATAAACGCCAATCTCATTAAGTTGCGGGGGTCCATCCCTTGTATGACAGAATGGACAATTTCTGCTTTCCTTGACCGCATATTCGGGCCTTGCCGAAGTTAGAGAGGGAACAAATAGCAGTAGAACTAATACAACCAGTAACAAGAGTTGATTTATTCTGCTCATTCTAATTACCCTTCCTTTTTCTTCCGTGTATTAACAGGTATATTGAAATAATTCCAGTTAAGGATAATATTGCTCCGAACCCCGGAGTTGAAGGCTTTGTTTGGGGTGGTAAACCCAGGTCTGTTTGAGCTGCTATTGCATGAGTGATACCATTGTCGGTAACATTTTTAAAGTTAGGAAGGTTAAAACTATGCCAGAGAATGGGAAGATTATCCCTGATGGATATCGCTGAGTCAAGTTCTTTCTGGGCTGCTGTGACATCTTTTCCCTGCTGTTTTGCCTGTTTTATTGCTGCATCTGCAATCCTTATCTCATTCTTTAGATTTTCAGCATTTCCAAACGCGTTCACAGCTTTCTCCGGTACGTCCGGAGCAATTTTCATGTCAATATTATGACAGCTGCTGCACAAATCCTGGAATTCACTGGCATTTAATACCTTGAATTCATGCGGCATATGGCACGTATCGCATGACGGGGCTTGTTTGAGCGCCTTTAATCTCTGATAATGTAATGAATCTTTAAACTGGTTCAATTCATCTTTATGACACTTTCCACATGTATCCGGCACATTCCTATAGAATATGGAACTGTTGGATTCAGAGGAATTAAAAACTCCTGTATGGGCTATCTCTTTAACATCTGAACTGGTATTACCACCATGACAGTTGTCGCATGAGATATTGAAAAGGGCATGTTTGGAATTTGTCCACTGTTCATAATTGCTTTTAGCAAACTTATCAATAGTAGTGGCATGACATTCCAGGGAACATGCAACATCTCTTTGTAAATGTTTTATCCTTATAGCATTAAGTTCTTTTTCTTTCTCACTGAAAGCTGTGAGTTTCTCGTGGCAATCCAGACATGAATTATCTGCTGCAGAAACAGGTGCGGCAAATATGGCAAATAAAAACATAAAACCGGTTAATACAATCACATTTTTCGGACTCATTCAATCACCTTATTATCTTTAATTGATCCTCAATAATGATTATTCAATACCGTTTTAATAGATATGCTGCCAGAAGACCTGTTATCAGCAGGGACACTTCGAAGCCCGGCGCTTTTGTAGTTGCTGGTTGTGTAGCAGTTATTTCAGGCATTAATTTTTCTGCATTCTTTGCATCTTCAATTCCTTTCTGGACTTCAGTATCAAAGTAGGTCAGGTTGAACCTGTGCCACACAGAAGGAGAATTCTTCAATATAGTCGTTGCTGATTCAAGGTCAGCCTCGGCTCCTGCCACATCCTTTCCCATGGCTTTTGCTGAAATAAGAGAGCTTCTTGCTTTTAATATTTCAAACTGCAGTTCTTTTACAGAAGTTAAAGCATTTTCAGCTTTTTTCGGCACTGCTGGATTGATACCTGTGATATTATTATGGCAATTGCTGCAGAAATCCTCTATTTCGGATGCTGTTAAAACCCTGACGCTATGCGCCTGGTGACATGTAATACAAGCAGGAGCGGGTCCTTCCTGACTGGATTCTAATCTCTTGAAATGCTGAGAGCTCTTGAATTCATTGAGTTCCGGCACATGGCATTTCCCACACATTTCAGGAGTATTTGCGCGCTCTATGCTTATATTTGAAATACCCTGATGTGCTTCCTGTTTCAAAACCTTTGACGGGTCTCCTCCATGGCATTTTTCACATGTTACTTCAAATAATGCATGGGTTGATATTGACCACATGGCATAAGTGCTGCCCATTGACTTATTGAGTTTATCCTCATGGCAAACGATCGAGCATGAAATCCCGCTTTCGAGATGTTTGATCCGAATATCGATAAATTGCCTTTGTGTTTCTGAAGTAAAGAGCAATTTGCGGTGGCAATCTGCACAAGAGTTGTTTGGTAAATTATCGGGCGCTTTTGCAAATGCGGGCTGAGTAGCCTGCAAAGCTAATAATACTAAAACTATTCCTATGATCATCCTGTTAACGTTTTTTTGTCGCATATGAAACTCCGTTCATTATTATCATTATTAAAACTATTAATAATGTTATATTCTTCACTTTCATCTGCAAAATACTTAAACTTATCCTTCAAAAATAGTATATTACTAACATGATTAAAAAAATTATTCTTTCAACTCTCGCCGCCTCTCGCTCCTATACTCATCCACAAGCGACTTGAGCCACTCCTCCTTTGCAGCCATCCTTCGCTTTTGCGCTTGCAGATTCCAGAGTTCAATCGCATTATTTATATCCTCCGGATTAATAACTGCAAGGTCTTCTGTCGTGTCAAACTGGATATTAACATCTTTTGCCTTCAGCACAGGCACACCAAGGTTAAAAAGTTCTTCTTCTGCAGAATGCGACATCTCATTGCATACTATCAATGCGCGAACACCAAAATCTGAGATCATTTTAGCTGTAATTGTCCCTCCACCGCTAGCGTCTTTTAGCAAAATAATGTCATCTTTTTTTATCCCCACGGTTTCCTGGGTTTTGAGGATACTGTCTTTTGTGAAAGCATAGATTATCTTAACTGGCAGGACACGTCCACTTATTTCAAGTCTTCGCACCCGCTTCAATTTATGGATCCTTTCATTCAATTCAGAGATTTTCTTATTCTTCTCTGATATTTTATCCTGCAGACGCTGGATATCCGTATCTTTTATCTGGATCGTCTTGTCTTTCTTGAGCTTTTTGTAAACTTCTGACCGCTGCTTTTTAATTAACTCTTCAAGTTCCCGGATCTTATCATCCTTAAGTGCAAGTTCATTTTTGAAGAAATCCTGATGATCCTTCATCTCATCGATAATTTCTTCATATTTCCTGATTGATCCCTTCAAATAAAACGATTGTTCGTCTCGTTTTTCAGTAACCTCTTGAGTCCTGCTCTCTTTTAATTCAGGTTTTGTTAAACCTGATATCACAGCTTCCATGGATTTACCCCGCACTACCTGCGCTATCACCTCGCCTGTATCCATCCCCTGGGGTATTTTCTTTCGGATCTGTTCCAGCTTGTTTTTATTTTTCCTGAAAAATGATACAGCTGCTGCAATGGCATCGCGTTCATGATTGTTCGAATAACCGTAAGGAGTTGCAAACTCGATCTTACTTTGCGCCGATAGTACTTCAAATGGAGAACTCGATACCGCATTAAATGCTCTTCGTATCTTTTCAACAGCATTCGGCGTCGGGAATACATCGCTTGCGATCACAAGTGGTCGTCCCTGTTCTGCTATCATTTCAATAACTTCAGGTATCGAAATAGTCCTTGAACTGTGAAGCATTCGCAATTCGCCGTCAAGCGTCAGGACTGCCACAGCGGTCGTAGTGCCCGGATCGATCCCAACTATAATATAATCCCTTTTTTTTGTCTTTAGCGGTTTAAAAACAAGTGCGTCACGTTCAATGCTCTTGACGCTCACCTGCACATCCCCATATTTTCCGGAACCGATGTGAAGCTGGCTTCTTGGCGCATCTACGAGGAACTCTGCTTTTGAATATCCTCCAAATCTCTCGGTTATATTCAGTGAAAATTTGAATCCCATGGTTTTTGACTGTTCATTCAAGTGGTCTTCAACATCCCTTGCCTTCTGGCGCACATAGCCATGCATTTTGCGCCTGTACCTGTTCTGGCTCCATCCTCCCCTTCCCGGAGACCGCGCCCTGCTGACCTTGATCATGGTTTTGTCTTCAAATGCCGACACTTCACAGCCAATATCCATCTGCGCAAGCCTGGCACAGACAAGAGCTTCTGCATTCGGATCAAACCTGTCAAAAGATAGTCCCTGCTCGCGGGCAAGTTTTGTAAGTGGCATGAGTTGCTCGCCTCCTGTGACCTGGACAAGTTTTGTGCTGGAGGGTAATCTCTGGAGAAATGAAATAAGGTCATGCTTATCGGAAACAATCTCGTAAATATTATCCACGGCGATCATTGACGGTTTTTCCATTAAGACCATTCGCATGATTTTATGGAAGCTTACCATTCTATGATGCTCGATATCCCCGTTTCTGAGAATCACTACCGCATAACCCGGTTTTTCCTTCGAATGTAAAGAACCTTTTGCGATGTCTATACCAAAAATTATATTTTCGTGAGTCATTTACATTTTAGATAATTATTGATGTTATTACTGATCTATTATCAATGTGATACTTATGAATATATAAGATGAACCTAAGATGATTCACAATCCAGGTCTTATTGAATTAAAAAAATCTACAGAGCCATCCTAAAAGACAAGTATCCAAATTTTTGTGATTATTATCGCTTATGTAGCAACTGTTATCATGCGATTATTCCATATAGGAAACAGGACGTAATAAAATGGATCGAGATGACCTGATATATGAACTTAAAAGGAAAATGGTACACCTGACCTCGATCATAATAGTCCTGACATATTATTGTTTCGGAAAACAATCAGTGCTTCTATTGCTCACGGTTTATCTGATCGTGATGCTTGAGCTTGAATATTTCAGGTTGGAATGGGGAAAAAAAGTGCCCCTTTTCCATTCCCTCTTCCGGGCAAAGGAAGCAGACAGGATGGGAGGGCATGTATTTTTCACGATGGGATGCATAATTGCGATATCTGTTTTTTCACAGGATATAGCTTCGGCTGCGATCCTCATGACCACGTTCGGGGATGCATCAGCGGCCATTTTCGGGAAAGCCTTCGGGCGCACTTGGATACGCGGTCTGAAAAACAGGGCTATTGAAGGATGTGCAGCCGAGTTCCTTGTGGACATTGTTATCGGGGCGCTCTTCCTGCAAAGCTGGATCGCAATATTTGTAATGGCAGGAACTGCCACTTTTGTCGAAACCATAACTGATAAAATGGATGATAACCTGCTCATCCCGCTTTTTGCAGGATTTAACGGACAGCTCATCGTTTTCCTGTTGACTTTGATCTACTGAGCCGAACCAAAATTTATATCACATCTTAGCAACCTGTATAACCATCATGGATATCCAGAAAATCCGTAGTGACTTTCCCGCATTATCGAAAAAATGGAATGGCAAATATCCCATCTATTTTGATAACGCATGCATGACCCTGAAACCAAAACAGGTTATCAATGCAATGGATGAATATTATAATGAATATCCTGTATGCGGCGGGCGCTCCATCCACAAGATGGCAAAGAAAGTGGATGAAAAAGTTACTCTAGCCAGGGAAAAATTCCAGAAATTCCTCGGCGCATCCTGCCCTGAAGAAATTATTTTCACGAGAAACACGACTGAAGGACTCAATCTTGTCGCGAATTCAATTGATTTCAAGAAAGGGGATATTGTTCTGACAACGGACAGGGAACATAATTCAAATCTGGTACCCTGGCAGGTGCAGGCTCACAAACGGGAGATAAAGCATGTAGTTGTTTACTCAAATCCCGATAATACGTTCGATCTTGAAGCCTTTGAAGAGATATTTCATGAAAACAAGAACGTGCGGCTTGTGAGCATGGTACATACAGCCAATCTTGATGGCTATACCATCCCGGCAAAGGAAATTATAAATATCGCCCACGACCACGACGCGCTTGTTATGCTTGATGGCGCCCAGAGCGCCCCGCACAAATCCGTAGATGTAAAGGCGCTTGATGTTGATTTCTTTGCTCTTTCAGTTCATAAGATGGCAGGCCCTACAGGCATGGGCGTGCTTTTCGGAAAGCACCAACTGCTTGAAGAGCTGTCTCCTTTTATTGTTGGAGGCGACACTGTCAGCGATACCACCTATGAAGGGGCAAAATTCCTGCCGCCGCCAGAGAAATTCGAGGCAGGTCTCCAGAATTACGCTGGTATCATAGGTTCAGGCGCAGCAGTGGATTACATCAGCAGCGTAGGACTTTCGAATATTGAAGAGCATGAAAAGCGGATAAACGCCATTATTACGAAGGGAATAAAAGATTTACCCGGATTGAAGATCATAGGCCCGCAGGAGCCAGCAAAGAGGGGGGGCATCATATCATTCACGGTCGAGCTTCCAAAAGGCGGCGACGCGCATGATATTGCTCTTGTTCTTGATGAAACCGAGAACATCGAGGTGCGCTCAGGAGCTTTCTGCGTGCATTCGTGGTTCAATTACCGCAAATGCGAGGCGGCTGTTCGGGCTTCGCTTTATATGTATAATACAGAGGAAGAGGCACGGAAGTTTATTGATACACTGGGGAAGACGATAGGGTTGTTTAATCCATAAGAACCAATCGAAAGTTGTTGAATCCATCATTTTTCATAAATATATTTTCAAAGATGTTCCAAAAATTTCTCCAATGAAATCCCCGCCTGATTTAATATGCTTTTAAGAGTTGTTTTCTTAACTGGATCATGCAATGGTACAGTAACGGTTGCTGCTTCTCTTTGGATGTACACATGGCTTCCCTTCTGGCGTATTATGATAAAGCCCATTCTATTCAAAGACCTGATAACTTTTCTGCCAGATAGTGAAGGAAGTTTAGGCACAGGCAACTTCCACCTTAAAGACCTCAGTGTATGAACGGGCTTGCTCTTGTGTGACTTCAAGAACCAATTGAATTGCTTCTTTTATATTTTCTAAAGCATCTTCTCTTGTTTCCCCTTCACTTATAGCAGCGGGAATTTCAAGACATTGGGCAGTATATCCACCTTCATCAGATTCTTCAAGTTTTATTGTGAATTGCATGTTTTATAATTGGTTTGGTAATTATTTAAATGATATCACGGATATTTTCATGGAATTTGTATTAGCTGTAATAATCTTGGTGAACTTTATGAAAGGCAGGGGATTCCAGCATCCAATCCAATCCTTAAAAGTTCACGATCAACGCGGCTGTTTAAATAATTGCGAATAAAAAAAAATCCCCCATCCATAAATTTAAATTACCCTCAATTACATTGGATGCCTGTGCAAAAGAAAATCGCAATTACAGCCCTTGTCCCGCCAGAACTCATATATGCATGTGGGGGCGAACCTTTTGATGTCAATAATGTTATCCCTGAGTCAAAAAAATATCCCCGGAATAAATTATGCGCCTGGACTGCTATCTGGCAGGAGATGCTCACAAAGAGAGAAATAAATATTGACTCTCTTATCGTTGTTGCGGGTGGTGATTGCCATAATGCGCTCGTTGACGGGCAGAAGGTCGCAATGAGCGGCATCCCAACTCACTTTTTCTTTTATCCGTTTGATGGATCTTCCGAATATCTGGAATCACAATTGCTAAAGTTGCGTGATTTCCTGGGAGGTATTAAATCCCCAGAAAAATCCGGAGAGATCAGGGAACTTAAAGATTTAGGGTTACAAATAGATAAAAAAAGAATGCAGGGAAAGCTTTCATCCGGTGATGCATTTCGAATCCTTATTTCTTTTAGCGATCTTGCTGGCGATCTTGATAAATTCCGGGAAACCATTTCATCGGTCAGGGAAACTGATATTGAAATGAATAACAGGATCGCATTGATCGGCGTTCCTCCCATATACCATGATTTTCATGATGTTGCGCAGTCTCTTGGCCTTCATGTGGTTTTTGATGAACTGCCTTACGAATTTATCCGCCACTCAGGGACGGATATTCACGAGCTTGCCAGGAATTATTGCAACTATACCTTTGCAAGACCTCTTGATTTCAGGATCAAGTTCCTCCGGAAGGAACTCAAAAAACGTAAAGTGGACGGACTGGTCCATTATACCCAGTTCGCCTGCCACCACATGCTTGAAGATGATATTATGAGGTCAAATCTTGATTATCCCATGCTCACGATCCAGGGAGACCTGCCTGGAAATACACCTGAGCAGATCAAATTAAGACTTGAAGCTTTCAAGGAGGCGCTTGAACGATCATGATCGGGCTTGATGTGGGCAGCACAACTGCAAAGAAAGTCTCAATTGAAGACGGGGAAATAAAATACCAGATAACAGGGACGCACAACTGGAAAGACCTGATTTTGGGGATCGATGGAAATGACATTATTTCAACTGGATATTTTCGAAACACGGTTCCACATCGTGCGTCGGTGACAGAGATAACCGCAGCAATATATGGCGTTCGCCATTACTTTCCTGATGCGGATGTGATCGTGGATATAGGCGGGCAGGATACCAAGGTCATTGATGTCAGGAAAAATAATTTCATCATAAATGATAAATGCAGCGCTGGCACAGGCGCCTTCCTTGAATTCGTGGCGAATTATTTTAAGATAGAGCTAACGGAGATGGGCTCATATCACAGCAAAGCTATGCGAATTCCTGCAATTAATAACACATGCGGCGTTTTTGCTCTTTCTGAGATGATCTCACAGCTTGTTGCTGGTTATACACAGGAAGAAGTAATCGCAGGTATGCATTATGCATTTGCGCGGAGGATATCATTCATGATACCTGAGGCAGATTCGGTTGTTCTAATCGGCGGTACAGTGAAGAATAAGGGGATGGTATCGGCTCTTAGTGATATTCTTAATAAAGAGGTGCTTGTGCCTGATGAGCCACAAATTGTTAATGCTCTGGGTGCTTTGAAATATTATTCGTAGTGTTCAACACATATATTTCTCTATCAGCCTGATCTCTTTTTTCCCTCCAACGTATATCGGCGTGATGTCATCTATCGCTCGTGGCTGGATTTCCAGGATATTCGATCTCCCGTTACTTACCGCCCCTCCCGCATCTGATACTATCTTTCCAATGGGATTAACCTCAAAAAGCAGCCGAAGCTTTCCCTTTTCTTTTCCCTTGAAGCCTGGATATGTGAATACGCCGCCTTTATGGAGTATCTGGTGCATGTCAGCCACAAATGAGCCGCTAAAGCGCAGTTTATAACCATCATTTTCAAGATCCGCGATGAATTTTGCATGCGCTGGCAGGTAATCCCTGCGAAGTGCGCCCGGCGCGTATATTTTCGCATCAGGGATCTTAATATCCTGCGAAGTCATGTTGAATTCGCCGTTTTCGTCCATCACGAAGTCACAAACTCCGGTTCCTGCTGATAATGTAAGCGTTGTAAGTGGACCATAGAGGATATACATCGCTGCGATCATATTCTCACCCTTATCAAGGACATTTCCAGGGTATATCCCTATTATTGTCCCTACCGCAAGATTCACATCAATAAGCGAAGACCCATCAAGAGGATCGATGACGACCCCGAAATGGTTCTTTGGATTTTCGATCTCAATGATGCCAGGCTGCTCTTCTGTTGCTATATAGCGCACCAACCTTGTTTTCTTTAATCCATTGATAAGGACATCATCCGCCCATTTGTCCAGCGCCATCTGCTCTTCACCGTAAATGTTTCGCGTCCCTGCTTTATCCTGGCTTCTTAAGAATCCGCTCTTTATGGTTTTTCCTTGCTCGCCAAAGAAAATGATCAACTCTGATAATTTCGGGTCAGTTTTTTTTTGTAACAGGAATTCTTTAAGTTTAATAATCTCACCCTCTTGTTTTTTATTTATTCTTTTTAAGTAATAACTGCTAAATAGTTATCTATTTGAGACGGCAAATTGAAGTGAAAAACGAAGATTAAAATAGAGGTTCAGTGATAACGAAGAACTGAAATGGATAAGAAAAAAATAGCCTTGCTGGCAATACTTGGGATTATATTCGTCATTGCGGGGATATTTTTTGATAAAACTTCATTTCTGTATCTGGGTGTCGGGACATGGTTATCAGGTTTGATATTCTATGCTTTTTTTCCAGGATACAAGGAAATAATGTCCCTGATCCTTGGTCTCATTGTGCTTCATGCCGGAGTTTTGCTCCTTCTCAGGGAAACACATCTGAAATTGCTTGGTTTTTTGATTTTCACCGCAGGTATTGTTATTGTTCTGGATTCAGGTATTTCAGAATATTTGAAAAGAAGAAAGATAAAAAGATAGTTGAATTGTTTGGTTTTTGACTATTAATAATCAAAGGTTCTTATCTTCTTTCATGGCTTTTAAAAGCTCAAGCGCCGAATATGCCGCCCTTGTTACTCCCATACTGCGTTTATCGGTATCTGTTCCTGCCAGATAGAGATTTTTAAGGGGTGAGCGTGTTCCGGCAAAAAATCCATTTATAGTAACTGCGGCTTTTTCGGGTATAGTCACCTGATAATGAGTCATCTCGATATTATTTTCAATACCTGGCACCGCCTTCATGATCAAACCAAGCGCGTTTTTCTTTTCACTTTCAATATCATTTTTTTCTTCAATAACGAATGTGAAACCCACCAGTTGCTTGCCTTTTGGCGCAAGGCTTTCATCGTAATTGCTTATGGGCATTGCCCAGTAAGCTCCGCCCCTGAACCATACTTCTGAACCTGTATAATCAAATTCCTTCATTTTTTCCTTCAGTCCAAGCCAGATCGTAAGACTAAGCGTCTGGTCTATCCTTGAAAGATCCTTTACATACTCTGCTGGCAATTGGACAACCGAAGGAAGACTTTTTGCAAAACCAGTATATACAACTGTATCAGAACTATAGGAATCTGTATCCGTAGCTACACCTATTGCTTTTTCGCCATCGATCAAAATCCTGCAAACCTTTGAACCTGTTTTTATTTGCACCGTTTCAGGCATAGAATACAAAACTGCATTTAATACTGATTTCAAGCCTCCACGCGGGTATGCCTGCGCATAAGCAACTTTATTTGTCGCAAGCCGGCTCAATGAAGAAAGGTGCCCTCTTAACTGGTATTTTGACAGCATATCGGTTATTACTGAGGCATAGGATGTATCCGGCAATATTTCATCATCCTTAAAAACATCCACTGAAACACTGTCTCTCATAAAACTGCTTCCATATAATACGCGGTTGACAGATGTATCCTTCATGGATTTCCCTGAAAGGAAATATGCGATAGCATTTACAAAATCATAAGTGTCCAAGGAAAGTCCTTTTGGGAGATAATCGTAGACCGGTTGCTCTCCATCCAGCATCCCGAAGGTCATCTGCGTCATGGCTTTTGTCAATGCCTGTGATAAAAGTAACCTGTCTTTTCTGGGCAGTACATCAAAAGTTACAAAATCTTTAATATTTGATGGTATCTTCGTGAGACCTTTATCGGTACGCACATAATAATGCCCGTAATCCACAAAAAAAGGCAGGTATGTAAAATATTCATCCATCAACCGGCGAAGTGGACCTACCCTGAGATGAGTGATGGCATGGGGACCTGTATCTACCTGGAAACCATCAACCATGTAGCTGTTGCAATTTCCACCAACACTATCATCTTTTTCAAGCACCAGGACTTTCTTACCGTGCTTTGAAAGAACCAGGGCGGACAAAAGCCCACTAATTCCTCCTCCTACTACGATTGCATCATAATCAGCCATTGCGCTTCTTACTATGGATAAACAATATAAAATATCTTTCGACAGGCATTTACAGGATTTTCTTTATCCGCCTGATGACTCCGCGCATTACCTGGAATATTACAACGTATATCGGGGCAGCCTTTCCACCGGGGCGGGTTTTTCCATTCCTGATGGCATCAAGCACAGAACCTTCATCAGGTTCAGAGTCAATTTCCGTATATCCGGAGCCTATTGTTGCCAGCATATGGGAATCGCTCCCCCCGACTTGCGGTAACTTGAGTTCCATTGCCATCTTTTGTGCTTTTTTATTCTCACCGAATATGCATCTTGAATTGAAAGTTTCAATTGCATCAACATCGAGCCCATTAACATTCCCGATACTTCTTATTTTGAATGGGTGCGCAGCGATAACAACACCCCCGATTTGCTTTGTGATTTTTATAGTTTCCTCAGGGTCAAGACCCGATGGGATATTCTTTCTTACTCCGAGTACGATCAGATGCCCCCGGTTGGTTGAAACTTCAACTGCGGAAAGGACCAGCAAAGGAAGATTTAAATCTATTACGCGTTTTTGGGCATGGAAACTTCCGTTTAATGTGTCGTGATCACATATCGCAATCCCATCCAGTCCTTTTTTCACAGCTTTTCGCAAAATATCATCAACATTCAGTCCGCTATCAGGAGAATAATTAGAATGAATGTGAAGGTCAAAACGCATAACACTTATATTTCCCATGATATAAAAAAGGTAACTCATCCCCAGAATTATTTAAATATCAATCTGTATATCATGGTGCACCATGAGCCTTGAAAAACTTGACATCTCAACCTTAAAAAAATCCGGTTATATGAAGCAAATACAAAATGACCTCTTTGTGGTCAGGTTACGTGTGCCATGCGGCAATCTTACATCAAAGCAACTATCAGGCATTGCTCATCTTGCCGAAAAATACGCAACCGGTAAAGTCCATATCACGATAAGGCAGGGAATCCAGATACCCAATGTTAATATCCACAAACTCGATGCAATCACAAAGGAACTTGAAGATAACGGCACCCCGCCTGGCTCTTGCGGCCCAAGAATCCGTAATATCGTATCATGCCCCGGCAATTCGGAATGCAACTATGGTATCATAGACACTTATGGCATGGGAGATCTGCTTGATAAGGAATTCTTCGGCGAGGATATGCCCGTTAAGATTAAATTCGCAGTCACTGGATGCCCAAATGCATGTGCAAAACCACAGGAAAATGATCTTGGCGTAATGGGCATCATGATGCCTGCTATAAACACTGAAGCATGCTCAGGTTGCGGAACTTGCACATTCATGTGCCCTGAGAAAGCCATAGTTCTTGAGAATGAAAAAATAAAAATAATCTGGGATAAATGCAACCTGTGTGGAGCTTGTGTCGGGACGTGCCCATCTGATCTTATTACCGAAGAATGGAAAGGATATAAAATATTTGTCGGGGGAAAAATCGGAAAACACCCCAAACTGGGAGTTGAATTAATAGATGTAAAATCCCCACAAGATGCTGTGGCGATATTCAGGAAGATAATAAACTGGGCAAAAAAGAATACAAAAACAGGGGAAAGGTTAGGCACTTGTCTTGACCGTGTGGGATTTGAAAAATTCAGGAAGGAAGTATTATAAAAATAGAATAGTAGAATACAAGGAGAGAATATGCCGGAAAAACTTAACATAGAAAAATTAGCAGTAGATTATGAAAACAAGTCCCCCCAGGAAATTCTTGGGCTTGCGCTTAAAAATTTTAAGAATATCGCAATATCCTTCAGTGGCGCTGAAGATGTAGTATTGATCGACATGGCAAAAAAGATCAGTAATGATTTCAGGGTCTTTTCACTTGACACCGGGCGCCTGCATCCTGAGACATACCAGTTCCTTGAGGAGGTCAGGAAGGCTTATAATATCAATATTGAAGTGTTTTTCGCAAACCGCGACGCGACTGAAAAACTGGTGAAAGAAAAAGGATTGTACTCCTTCATGAAGGATGGTCACAAGGAATGCTGCGATGCCCGCAAAGTCGATCCTCTAAAGCGTGCTTTGAACACAGTCGATGCCTGGATAACAGGACAGCGAAAAGACCAGAGCCCCGGAACAAGGGCAAATGTCCCGGTCATCCAGAAAGACCCGACTTTTGGAACAGGTAATCTTATAAAGTTCAATCCGATTGCAAACTGGACTTCAAAACAGGTATGGGATTACATAAGAGAGAACAATGTTCCTTACAATAAGCTTCATGAAAAAGGGTTTGTCAGCATCGGGTGTGAGCCATGCACAAAGCCCGTGCTTCCCGGCCAGCATGAGCGCGAAGGGCGCTGGTGGTGGGAAGATGCCACGAAGAAGGAATGCGGGCTGCATGCAGGGAATGTGAAGAAGTAGAGAAGAGAGCCCACAGCATTGTGGGTTTTTTTCTTTTGCTACTCTAAGAAACTATATCTATTTTCCAGTTAGAATAATCTTTTCAATTTCGGATAATACTTCAGCAAGTCCAATCTCTTTTGATGGTTGGATATTTGATCTAAAATGTTTATGGTGTGGAAATGTCGGAATTTCCCTGTGATGTGGGGCATTATCATATCTGAATATCATAACCGTTTTTCCATCAGTGAAATTGAAACTGTATTTCGGTCTTTCTTTTCCGATCTGGATATATTCCATGAAATTTAATACATATCCACCTAAAAACAATAAGCTGCCCCGTACCATTCCCTCTTCACTGCTAAATTCCTTAAAGTCAAGTTTCTTATCCACGATTAGCGCGGAATCATTCAATAATCGTTCGATCGATCCAAAATAATCAGCGATCACCAATAAATAACCACCGCTTTTGCCTTATTCAGTCTATCTTCAAGTGTTCCAAGACCTTTTATAAGACCCCACCATTCAAAAAAATCCTGGGAATCACCAAGTTCCCCTTTTTCAAACTTTTTAAAGAATTCCGAAGAGATCATATGATATTTTTCTTCGAATTGCTTTATTTCTGTCTTAATAATACTGATCTTTGATTCTATGAGTATTATTTCCCTGTTCACTGAATCTTTTATCACAGGAACAGCGTCTTCAGAAATTGCAACATCCATGATTTCTAATAAGCAACCTGCAATATTAATGTTTTTGTTAAGACATGACTTTCGGCTATTTTCATGGCACAACGAATATGTGTGATACACTTATGTCTTAAATTCAACCCTTCGTCCTTCAAGATCATGAACCTTCATTGTATTTAATATCTGAAGCCCTGTATA
>Ga0172369_10001965_pt1 | contig 28890 bp, 32 predicted proteins | sample LakKiv25m_FD_114539 | JGI IMG/M metagenome (GOLD analysis project Ga0172369, IMG submission 114539) | Freshwater microbial communities from Kabuno Bay, South-Kivu, Congo - kab_022012_11.25m | ecosystem: Environmental > Aquatic > Freshwater > Lake | place: Democratic Republic of the Congo...
ATCCTAGGATACGAAATTCAAGAAGAAGGAGGAATGAAAGTTATGGAAATACAGCTTGATGAAAGCATGCCAGACCTAAACCTAAAAAGAGTTTCAAAACCTGGACAAAGAATTTATGTTAAATATGACGAACTACAATCAATCAAAAGTGGACTAGGAATTCAAATCGTTTCAACTTCAAAAGGTTTAATGTCAGGATCAGAAGCAAGAAAGAAGAAGTTGGGAGGAGAGCTAGTTTGCGAAGTATACTAACCTACAAAAACAATGTCACGAATAGGAAACAAACCAGTAGAAATCTTACAAGGCGCACAAATTGAAATGAAAGACAACGTTGCGACTGTAAAAGGACCAAAAGGAGAATTGAAAAGAGAATTTTCAAAAGACCTTAATATTGAAATTGGAGAAAAAGAAATCACAATCTCAAGAAAGAATGATCTTAAAACTACAAGAGCTTTACACGGTCTTACAAGAAATCTACTTTCAAACATGATCGAAGGAGTTACAAAAGGATTCGAGAAAAAACTTGAAATCATTGGAGTAGGTTACAGAGCAGCGCCAAATAAGAATAAAATCAATCTTACACTTGGTTTCTCTCATCCAGTTGAATACACAGCTCCAGTTGGAATTGAATTCAAAATGGATCCAGATCTTAAAAATGTAATAGTTGTAATGGGAATCGACAATCAAGTAGTTGGAGAAGTAGCAGCAAAAATCAGATCATACAGAAAACCTGAACCATATAAAGGAAAAGGTATTAGATATTTGGGAGAACACGTTGTAAGGAAAGCAGGTAAAGCAGCTGCTTCAAAATAAACTAAATAATTACTTATCTTAAAAGCAATGAACAAAGAATCATCAAGAGCAAGGAGACACGCAAAAATACGCGCAAGAATGCGTAATAATGACAAACCAAGACTTATCGTTTTCAAAAGCGTAAGATACACATACGTACAACTTTTCGATGATAAGACAGGTAAAGTTATTGCATCAAGCTCAGACATAAAAGACGATTCAAAAGCAAACAAAGTTGATAAAGCAACAGCAGTTGGAGCTGATATCGCAAAGAAAGCACAAGAAAAAAATATCACTGACGTAGCCTTCGATAGAAATGGTTACAAATATCACGGTCGTATCAAAGCTTTAGCAGACGGCGCTCGTGAAGCAGGATTAAAATTTTAAAAAATTAATTTACAGCCATGACAAAAAGACCGCATTCAAAAGGAGAAGTACACAAAGAGCAAAAAGAATATGATGAGCAAGTCATTGAAATAAGCCGTGTAGTTAAAGTAGTAAAAGGAGGACGAAGACTTAGATTCAGAGCGACTGTTGTCATTGGAAATAGAAAAGGAAAAGTTGGAATGGGTATTGGAAAATCAAACGAAGTAACAGGTGCAATCCAAAAAGCTATTTCACAAGCTAAGAAAAATACACTACAAGTTTTGATGGACGGAGGAACAATTCCACATGATGTTGAGATTAAACAAAAATCTTCACACATCAAATTCATGAGAGCTAAACCTGGTACAGGTATCATCGCCGGAAACACAATCCGTAAGATGCTTGAATTAGCTGGACTAAAAGACATCTATACAAAATCATTAGGAACAACAAACAAGATCAACAATACTAAAGCAACTTTCGAAGCACTAAAGAAACTAAGAACAACTCCAGGAATGGAAACACGTGCAAGAAAAGGAGCTGAAGAAAGAGAAAAAAGAGCAAAAGAATTAGCAGCTAAAACGCTTGCGAAGCAAGCCCCACAGCAAGCACCAAAACAACCAGTTAAAGAAGATAAAGCAGTACCAGCCAAAGTAGCACAGCCTTCTAAACCAGTTGAACCTAAAGAACAACCTAAAAAAGATAACAACTAAACCATGTCATTACAAGATTTACGCAGCAAAGTCCCACATAAAAAACGAAAATTACTTGGTCGTGGAAACGCATCAGGACACGGAACATCTTCAACAAGAGGAGGAAAAGGACAAACAGCACGTGCAGGTTCAAGCAGAAAACCTGGATTTGAAGGAGGACAAACTCCCCTACTTCGAAAGATGCCTAAACTAAGAGGATTCACAAATCCATGTCAGACAGTTTTCAGGATTGTATTCACAGGAAATTTAAACGATTTTGAAGAAGGAACAACAGTAAATGAGAAATCACTTGTTGAGAAAAAATTGATCTCAAAAAAAGACAACCCAATAAAACTTCTTTCAGGTAAAGGCAAACTAGAGAAAAAATTGAATATCGTAGTGAATAAAGCTTCCAAAGGTGCTATAACTGAAGTTGAAAGCGCAAATGGAAAAGTAGAACTAACAGAAAAATTCCCAAAGTAAAAAAGTAATAAAATGGTCTCATACTTACAACAAATTTGGAACTCAAAGGATCTTCGAACAAAAATCCTTTTCACTATCGGACTTATAGTGTTGGCAAGATTCCTTGGCCACATCACAGTCCCAGGAGCTAGCATGGACGCAATCCGTGCAATGACAAGCAAAAACGAACTTCTACAAATGTTCAGCCTTCTTACAGGAGGAAGCATGGAAAACTTCTCTATCATCTTGATGGGAATTTCTCCATACATTAATGCATCTATCATTATTCAGCTTCTTACAGTAATCGTTCCAAAACTTGAATCTCTTTCAAAAGAAGGAGAGCAAGGACGAAGAAAATTAAATGCATATACGCGTTGGCTTACATTCCCACTAGCATTCTTCCAATCATATGGAATGATCCTTCTTCTAAACTCACAAGCACAAATACCTTTAATCTCAAACGTTACAGACCCAGCAATTGTATTACCTATAATGCTTACAATTACAGCAGGTTCAATCCTTCTTGTATGGATCGGTGAACAAATCACAGAAAGAGGAATCGGAAATGGAATATCTGTACTTATCTTCGCCGGAATCGTTGCAGGAATCCCTGAAATGATAGGAAGAGGACTTTTTCTTGCGACAGAAGATGATTCTAAACTGATCCCTTTTATTGCAATGATACTTGTTACAGTACTTCTAGTAACAGTGGTCGTATTGGTAAATGAAGCACAAAGAAAAATTCCAATTACATACGCAGGAAGAGGAGTACGCGCAAAAAGCGATCAATCTTTCCTTCCTATCAGAATCAATCAAGCTGGAATGGTACCTATTATCTTCGCAGTAGCTCTTATCAGCTTCCCAGGACTAATGTCACAATTCTTACTTGGAGCAAAATCAGCTTGGCTTAGAGACGTAGGAACATACATGAAAGATATGTTCGTACCAGGATCATTAACTTACGTATTAATATATTTCCTACTTGTAATCGGATTCACATACTTCTACGTTTCAATCACATTCAAACCTGAAGAAGTAGCAGAAAGCATTCAAAAAAGAGGTGGATACGTTCCAGGAATTCGTCCAGGAAAACAAACATCAGACTATATCGCAGACGTTTCAAACAAAATGACATTCTTCGGAGGATTATTCATCGGTATAATCGCAGTCCTTCCAATGGTAGTAGAAATGTTCTTCCAATCAAGCGGAATCGGAGCAATCCCACTTCTTATGACTGGTTCAGGAATCATCATCATCGTTGGTGTAGTTCTAGAACTTATAAGGCAAGTGAACGCACAACTTGTAATGCACGACTACAAAAAGTTCTACTAAAGAACATCTCTCCCCTTTCAAACATAATTTATCTAGTCGTTCATACTACTAGAATTTTTTCCGTAACCAACTTAACAATAAAAATTTAAATATATGAAATTCCAAATAAACCAGAAAATTTTTGAAAAATTCCCAACATTAGAAATCGGGATTATAATATGTAAAAATATAGACAACAAAGGAACTCAGGAAGAAGTTCAAAAAGAACTCAGAGTTCAAGAAAAAAATATTCTGGAAAAATACAACACAGAAACTTTATCTCAACTTCCAAAAATAGACATTTGGAGAAAAGCATATTCTGAATTCGGAGCAAAACCAAAAGACAACAAATCCTCAGTAGAAAGCCTTCATCGACTTGTACTCCAAGGAGTAAATCTTCGACATATAAACAAATTAGTCGACATATACAATCTGATTTCTTTAAAACACATGTTACCAGTTGGAGGCGAAGACTTAGATAAAATCGAAGGTAATGTTTCACTCACATTCGCAGAACAAAATGAACCGGCGGTTTTATTACTCGGAGACAAAGAACCTCGACCACCTCACGAGGGAGAAGTTATTTATAAAGATAATATTTCCGCAATTTGCCGAAGATGGAATTGGCGAGAATGCGATAGAACAAAATTCACAGAAGAAACAAAAAATTGTTTTCTAATAATCGAAGGACTATCCCCTGTCACAAAAGAAGAAATTGAAACCGCAACAAAAGAACTCGAAGACCTAATCCAAAAATTCTGTGGTGGCGAAGTTTCATACGGAATTCTTGACAGATCCTGTTCGCATTTTTAAATTTACCGTCAACGGTAAAAACATTTTTGTCCATTTTTAGCTTACTTCTGCCAAAAGAAGATGTTTCGGGAAGACGGCAACTTTTTCACTTCATACCTAGATTTTGTCTCCTGAGTGAATGCCAACAATAATTCTCTCTTCTTGCATTTCACCTACCCTTCCTTTAAACTCTCCCTCGTGAATATCATTTAATTTTTTCTTAAATGGACTTAATATTTTTTGGAATGCAAGGCGCAGGAAAAGGAACACTCGGAAAACAACTTTCAGAAAAATACGGATTTCAAGTTTTTGAAACAGGAGGAGAACTTCGCAAACTTTCCAGTGAAGATTCAGAACTCGGCAAAAAAATAAAATCAATCATCGAAGCCGGACATTTGGTTTCAAACGAAGTCGTCATGGAAATTGTTGAAAATTTCTTGGACCACCTAAAACCTGGAGTAAATGTTTTATTTGACGGAATTCCAAGAAAAATCGAACAAGCAAATTTATTAAATGCACTTTTGGAAAAACACCAAAGAACATACAAAGCATTACTGATAGACATCAAAAAAGAAACAGCATTAAAAAGATTAACAACTCGAAGAATTTGTGCAAAATGTAAAACCGTCTATCCGGCAGATTACAACGGAACAGTTTGCGCATCATGCGACGGAGAATTGACTACTCGTTCAGATGATAACGCAGATGCAATAAAAACAAGACTTGAAGCTTTCGAAAATGAAACAGTTCCGGCAATAAATCTATACAACGAAAAATTGATAAAAATCGATGGTGAACCAACAATCGATGAAGTTTTCCAAATTGCAGTAAAAACTTTGGATCCGATTTTAAAATAACAAAATGACAATCTCAATCAAAACAGAGGAAGAAATACAATACATGAGAGAAGGAGGAAAAGTACTCGCTCAAACTCTTGAAGAAGTTATAAAATACGCAAAAGAAGGAGTTTCAACAGGTGAACTCGATAAAATCGCAGAAGATTTCATCCGTTCAAAAGGCATGACTCCAGGATTCAAAGGTTTCCACGGATTCCCCGCAACGCTTTGTACGGCCATAAACGAAGTAGTCGTCCATGGAATCCCAAGACCAGACGAAATCTTAAAAGATGGTGACCTACTAACAATCGATTGTGGTGTCCTATACAAAGGATTTTACACAGATGCAGCAAGATCAATAATCATCGGAACAGCATCAAACGAAAAACTTCGACTTATCAAAACCGCAAAATTGGCTTTAGACAGAGCAATAATGATGGCACAACCGGGTAATCATGTGAGTGAAATCAGCATAGTGATCGAAGAAACAATAAAACAAGCCGGATTCAAGGTCATCCATGACCTCACAGGACACGGAGTAGGACGAGGTTTACACGAAGAACCAACGATTTTGAATTATTGGGACGGAAGTAAAGGCCCAACATTAAAACCAGGCATGACAATAGCAATAGAACCTATTTTTTCAGTTAGCGCAAGTGAAATTATCACTCTCAAGGATGATTGGACCATAATTACCAAAGATAGATCTTGCGCAGTACAAGAGGAAAACACTATATTAATCACCGACAGCGGTAACGAAATTTTAACAGTACAATAGATTTGAGGTTTTGCCACAAATTCTATTGCATAGATAATTTTTCTCATGTAAAATCCTACCGCTTTGCACGAAAAAAAGCATAAAAAAAGGGCATACACATGAGCAAAGAAGATACAATTGAGGTGATGGGAAGAGTCATCGAGGCCCTTCCAAATACTGTATTCAAGGTTGAATTAATAGACGAAATGTACAAGGGCATGCTGGTAAACGCCCATCTAGCAGGGAAAATGAGGATGAATTTCATCAAAATCCTCCCTGGAGATAAAGTAACTATTGAACTAAGCACTTATGACCTCACAAAGGGTCGAATAACTTATAGACATAAATAACTAAAAACATGAAAGTACGATCATCAGTAAAAAAAATATGTCAGAAATGTCAGGTAATCCGAAGAAAAGGGGTTGTTAGGGTTATTTGTGCACTTAAAAAACACAAGCAAAGACAAGGATAATTAACTTAAAACGCATATGGCACGTATAGCAGGTGTAAATTTACCTAAAGACAAAAGGATCGAAGCAGGACTTACAGCCGTTTACGGAGTAGGTCGACAGCTTAGCGCAAAGATTCTTGACGAGGCAAACATCGACAAGAATACTAGCACTGACGAAATTACAGAGCCTCAATTGGCTAAAATTCGTGATATTCTTCTAAGATATACAGTTGAAGGAGATCTTCGAAGAAAGATCGCAATGGATATCAAACACATGCAAGAAATTGGATCTTACAAAGGATTCAGACATAAAAAAGGTCTTCCTGTAAGAGGTCAACACACAAAATACAACTGTAGAACAAGAAAAGGAAAGAAGAAGACAGTTGCAAACAAGAAAGTAGTAACTAAGTAATCATAATATTAAGTAAAAACCTAGTATAATGGCAGATACAAAAGAAAAAAAAGTGGAAGCTCCTAAGAAAGATGCTCCAAAAGACGCTTCAGCAGAAGCCGCAAAACCAGCAAAGAAATCAAAAGCAAGAAAAAGACTAGTACAAGTTGGACATGCATACGTACAAGCATCATACAACAATACTATTATTACGATCACGGAAGAAAACGGAAATGTATTGGCATGGGCCTCAGCAGGTTCATCAGGATTTAAAGGAGCAAGAAAAGCTACTCCATATGCTGCGCAAGTAGCTGCGGAAAATGCAACAGACAAAGCAAGAACTTTTGGACTTGAACGTATTCGCGTTTTTGTAAAAGGAGTTGGAACGGGAAGAGACCAAGCAGTAAGAGGACTTGTAAACAAAGGACTTGAACTAATCTCAATCAACGACACGACACCATTTGCACACAACGGATGCAGAAAGAAGAAAGCTAGAAGAGTGTAAACTCACACATTAATCTATTTTGTTAATAATTTATTTCTATGTCACGATACACAGGTGCAGTAACTAGACTATCAAGAAGACTCGGAACAATGCTTTTCACTAATGCAGGAAGCAAATTGAAAGCATTTCAGAAAAAAAGCTATAAACCTGGACAACACGGACAAAAACGTTTTGCTCAGATCTCTGAATACAACAAACATCTTCAAGAAAAACAGAAAGCAAGATTCATGTATGGAGTAAATGAAAAGCAATTTTCAAATTATTTCAAAGTTGCACAAAAAAGCGGAGAAGCAACTGGTGTAAAATTCATGAAACTTCTTGAACAAAGACTAGACAATACAATCTACAGAGCAGGAATCGGAGCAACTCGTCCACAAGCAAGACAACTTGTTACTCACGGACTTATCACACTTAATGGAAAAAAGGCTTCAGTACCTTCAATTCAAATAAAAGTTGGAGATAAATTCGCAATAGCAGAGAATAAAAAATCATCAAAAGTTTTTGAAAACATTGAAAAGAGAAAAATCAAATCTCCAAAATGGATCAAGATGGATCCAAAAGGAATGAGCGGAGAAGTAATCGCTCCTCTAGATAAAGATGATATCGAACAAGCAATAGACAATCAGCTAATTACAGAGTTTTACTCAAAATAAAACATAACATACAAAAAATGCACATAATCCAAGAAGAAATCGGTATTCCAAAGATCAAAACTGAGAATATCGGTGAAAATCACACAGTTTTCGTGGTTGGACCTCTACCTACGGGTTACGGAGTGACACTTGGAAATGCTTTAAGAAGAGGATTACTTTCATCTCTTCCAGGAGCATGTGTTACAGGAATCAAGATCTCAGGAGTAAGCCATGAATATACAGCAGTTAAAGGAGTTAAAGAGAGTGTTATGGATATAACTCTAAATCTAAAACTTCTAGACCTAAGCAAAACAACAAAAGAAACTAGCGTTATTACTCTAGATACAAGCAAAGCAGGAGCAATCTACGCTAAAGATATAAAATGTGGTTCAGACGTTGAAATCCTAAATCCGGATCTATATATCTGTACACTTGAAAAGGGAGCAACACTAAAGATCGAAATGACAGTAGACAAAGGAGTTGGATACAGCCCAGCAACAACAAGACAAAAAACAGAAACAGATGCACAAATGGTTTTGGTTGACGCTATGTTCTCCCCTGTTAAGAAAGTTCGTTACGATGTAGAAGCTACTCGTGTCGGACAAATGACAAACTTGGACAAATTAACTCTTGAAATCAAGACTGACGGATCAATTTCTCCTGAAGACGCTTTGAAATTTTCTTCAAACCTTCTTCAATCATATTTCAACCTATTCAATGTTGAAAACATTATGGTCGAAGGAGATTACATGTCAGACATCAAATCAATTCTAGAAAAAGAAAAACAAGAGGAAGCTAACAAGCCAACTCAAGAATCATACACTCCAATAGAGATCCTAGGATTTTCTCCTAGAACTCTAAATGCACTTATCAACGGAGGTATTGGATCTATTGAACAATTATCTAAATGCACTGAAAGTAAACTTACAAACTTAAGAGGTTTCGGAAAGAAAGCTTTGACTGAAGTTGCCGACGCTCTTGGGAAAAAAGGACTTGCTCTTGCAGAAGAATAAATTCTCTACTAATATACTCTCTTAAAGATAACACTAAATATGAGGCACAACGTTAAAAAGGTAAAACTAGGCGTAGACAAAGACCACACAACGGCTCTTATGAGAAACCTTGCAATGTCAGTAATAATCTACGATAAGATTAAAACAACATCAGCAAAAGCAAAAGCTGTTCAACCATTCGTAGAAAGATTGATTGAAATCGCTAAAAAAGGTCCTAAAATGCAAGCAATCAGACAAATTGAATCATTGCTTCAACACGAAAATGGATCAAGAAAAATTTTCGATGTACTTGTAGATAAGTACAAAGAAAGAGCAGGTGGATATACTAGAATTTCACACCTAGGTTACAGAAGCGGAGATAATGCTCCAGTAGTTCAATTAGAATTAGTATAAACTTGATAAAACAATGACAACACAAAAAACACATATCGCTAAAGAAGCTGAGATCCAAAGGAAATGGTACATCGTTGACGCGAAAGGTAAAGCTCCTGGAAGAATCTCAACAAAAATCGCTGATGTACTTCGAGGCAAGAACAAGCCTATCTTTTCACCTCATCAGGACTGTGGAGATTTCGTAATTGTTATCAATGCAGGACAAATTGAATTCACAGGAGGAAAAGAAAACAAGAAAAAATACTACAAACATTCAGGATTCCCTGGAGGACTTAAAACAATAGTTGCAAAAGATCTTTTGGTTAAACATCCTACAGATATTTTGAAACTATCTATCAGAGGAATGCTTCCAGTAAACAAACTAAGAGATGTCGTCATCAAAAAATTAAAACTATATGCTGACGAGAATCATCCACATGCTTCACAGCAACCAATCCCTTTAGACGTCTAAAAACAATAATTCATGCCAACAACAACAAAGAAAACAACAGTTAAAAAAGAAAAAACTTCTGTACCAAAAAAGGTATCACAGAAGAAACCAGCTTCTCTAAAGAAAGTAGTTGAAGATGCTTTAGAAATGGCTCCTGCAACACCAGGAGGAAAATATTTTTATGCAAATGGAAAGAGAAAAACATCTACTGCTAGAGTTCGTTTGTACAATGGTGCAGGCGCAATCACAGTAAATGATAAAAAAGGAAATGAATACTTTGTTAAATCGGCTATAGGATTAATAAAATCTCCATTCAAATTAGTAGGTTTAGACCAAAAGTTTGATGTAATTGCAGTAATCACAGGAGGAGGAATGAACTCACAAGCTGAGGCTCTAAGACACGGTATTGCGAAAGCTCTACTTGTTGCAGACGCATCACTACGTCCTACTCTAAAGAAAGCTGGAATGCTTACACGAGACTCAAGAATGAAAGAAAGAAAGAAATTTGGTCTTAAGAGAGCTCGTAAAGGACCACAGTTCAGCAAACGTTAAACAATTACATTCAAACACAGTTTGTTCATTCATTCTGTGTTTTTTTGTGCTCGAATCGCATGTGTATTATGTTTATTGTTTGGGAAATATCTCAACAAAACTCGTGCTTATTTTGATTGTAATTTCGGGTTGATACAATAGCATACAACTTGAAAACGATTTGAGTTCAATTTAGATATACTTTGGAATTAGACAAAAGAAACACGAGTTTTTAAGTTGTATGCTATTGTATCAACTAAGATTAAATGGAACGCAAATCGTTTTGTTGAGATATTTTCCAAACAATCTGCTAAAATATGCACATGCGATTCGACATACTTACAATTTTTCCACAAATCTTTGATTCCTATTTGGACCAAAGTATTTTGAAAAGAGCACAGGCCAAAAACCTTATCAAAATATACGTTCACGATATTCGAACTTATTCGAAACAATCACACAAAAAAGTGGACGATATTCCATACGGTGGAGGCGCAGGCATGGTCATGACACCTCAACCCCTCTACGACGCGATTAAAGCAGTCAAAAAGGTCAATAAAGGCCGCGTGATATACTTCTCCCCTCGCGGAGATGTATTAACGCAGCAGAAGGCAGAAAAATACGCACAAGAGCTTATAAAAAAACCAAAGACAGGATTTATTTTAATTTGCGGAAGATATGAAGGGATAGATGAACGTGTAATTGATTTGGTTGTAGACGAAGAACTTTCTATCGGAAAATATATTTTAACAGGTGGAGAAATTCCTGCGATGACATTTGTAGACTGCATTTCACGGCTTATCCCAGGTGTTTTAGGGAAAGAAGAATCTCATTTAAATGATTCATTTTCCAAAGCATTAAAAAGAAAAAAAGAATATCCTCAATACACACGTCCACGAGTATTTAAAAATAAAAAAGTCCCGGATGTACTTTTTTCGGGCAATCATAAAGACATAGAACAATGGAGAAACCAACACTTGAAATAATACTTGCGCTAATTTTTGCATCCCTTCCTTTAAGTGTTATTGCCTTGGCAAAGGTCGCAAACATATTCGCACCACACAACAAAAAAATCGGAAATGTGACAACAATCCTAATAAATATTTTAGGAGTTTTGACGAGAACCGATTTAAAAATTCGAACAATATATTTTGATAAATACAAATTAAATCCTGCGGAAAACGAAGATTTTGCAAAAATGGAAGATCTTGAAACTCACGAAGAGACCCTCGTAAAAAGGCTTGATCTAAAGGAAAATCCAGTCATTCAGCAAATGGCAATTGCAATAAATTTTTGCCATTTCGAATATCTTCATAATATGGAAACATTGATCAGCCATTATTTTTTCATGGCCGGATTAAACAAAGAAAGATTTCGAAGTGAATATGATTTAGTTCAAAGAATCAAAAATCATCCGGAAAAAAAGATTTCTACAGCAGTACTTCAATCAACCACAACAAAAGAGATTTTCGCATTCTCTAAAGGGAATGCATGGAAAATTTTGGAGAAATGCACACGTATTTATGAAAATGGAAAAAAGATAGATCTATCTCCAAATGACAGAAGAAGACTAAGAAAAAGAATAGAAACTTTATACAAAAACGGACAAAAAGTAATAGCATTCGCATCAAAGGCACTTCCGATAAAAAGACTTTCAAATTACGAAGAAAATTTTGTCGAAAGAGAACTTACATTTTTAGGAATAATCGGACTCACAGAACCGCTAAACAAAGAGATAATTCCAATATTAGAAGAAACACAAAAACTTGGAATAAAAACATATATCATTACGGAAACTAAAGACAAAAAAGCAGTCGCAATCGGAAAAGAAATGGGACTTGTTAATTCATCATATTTCGAATCAATTCCGGGATCATATCTAAAACAACTTCAGGATGCGAAGATAACAAAGATGCTAGAGAACAAAGAAAAAGATTTTATTTTCACAGAACTCGACAAAGATGACAAAGAAAGACTACAAAGGATTTTCGCAGAAGGAGGCGAAAAAATAGCAGTCATCGAAGAAATGAATCTAGATATATTAAAAGAAATTCCGTCACAAGTTCAAAAAGGAAAATCAATAAACAAAAATTATTCTAGATTTTTGCGACACGCATTTTCATGCAAAATTGCGGAATTCATCACTATCATTACCGCAGTTGTCTTAAACACACAGTCCCCTATTTCATTCTCAGCGATAATTTTGTTAGATCTCACGATAAATCTACTTCTAGAATTATCAATTCTTTCCGAAAAATCTGAAGAACAAAAACAAAAAACATTCAAAAAAATTCTCCAATTTGCTGTTATACAAGGCTTTTTAACAGGCATTGTCGTCTCTGGAATATACGTAATAAACATAATGCGCGATGGCTGGATGTTCTTCGAGGGAATCGCACCAACATCTTCGTCACACATCAGAGCCTCTACAGCAACCTTTGCATTACTCGCGATAATTCAAATAATCAGTGCATTCAACTTTGAAAATCCAAAGAAAAAACTCTATCTAATTTTGTCAGGAATAGTTTCATTTATGCTTTTATACATTTTTATTTTCTTCAAACCTTTCTCAATTTTTTTCAAATTCACGGAAATTTTCGAACTGGATATTAGCATTATTTTATTCGCAGTCACGGTCTATGTAGTTTTCGCCGGAGCATGGAAAATATTGAACAATAAGCCAAAAATACGAAACCATCATCCTGAAATAAAATGACAACAACCAAAGAAAATATAAAAATAGAAATTCCATCATCAGGATATTTACGAATAAAAGTAACGCCGAAAAGTGCAAAAAATTGTGTGACAGAAATTTTGGATGACAAAGAAAACGGACCAACATACAAAATAAAAATTGCCGCACCGGCAGAAAAAGGAAAAGCGAATACAACATTGATAAAATTCTTAAGCAAAGAACTAAACATCCAAACCGAGAAAATCTCTATAATAAGCGGAAAAACAGAACATCTAAAATTAGTAAAAATCAGTGCATAAACTTATACACAGAAAAAAACAATAAAACCATGGATCTAGCTAACATAAAAATCATCAAAGGAATTCTCGAAAAAAATCAAACTTTTGCAAAAAAACATTTCGGACAAAACTTTTTGATTGATCAAAATGTTTTAAATAGAATAACAGAAACTGCAGAAATCACGCCAGAAGATAACATAATAGAAATCGGCCCAGGACTTGGCGTTTTGACTCAAGAACTAGCCAAAAAAGCCCACAGTGTAAAAACCATAGAAATCGATAAAAACATAATTCCAATCCTCGAAGAAAATTTACAAACACTTACGAAAGAAGAATACAAAAAAATCGAAATAATAAATCAAGACGCATTAAAATACGAACCAACATTTGAGAATTACAAAGTCGTCGCAAACATTCCATACAATATCACTTCCCCACTCATAACACACTTCCTTACTCAAAAAAACAAACCATCATCACTGACATTATTAGTACAAAAAGAAGTCGCGGAAAAACTTACGACACTCGAACCAGACATGACAATTTTATCGCTACAGACAGCTCTTTACGCCGACGCGAAATATATAAAAAAAGTTCCACCATCATGTTTTTATCCTGCCCCAAATGTTGATTCCGCAATAATAAAAATCACACTCCATGATTCAAATGACAAAAATTTCATTCCGGAAGAAACCGCAAAAAAAATTCTTCAAATCGCAAAAATCGCATTCTCAAACAGACGAAAAAAACTCTCAAACACTTTGAAAAATCTGAAAAACACAAAAACAAATTTACCAATAACTCCAGAAGAATTATCAAATGCCTCAGAAAGATCTTCAATAGATTTATCTCGAAGACCAGAAACATTGTCAGTCAAAGAATGGCAAGCCTTAGCGGAGAATCTATAGAACAGCTCTCCAATCAAATCACACTCGCCAAATCCATCTTCATTTTCATCACTGCTTCTCTCGCTGCTTCCGCATATTTCGACTCATCATATCCCAAAATTTCATAAGCGTTTGTGATTCCACGACTGTTATTTACGATGGCACCAAGACCTTTTTCACCCCGCCCTGCGAGACCACCACCGAAACAAACAGCAACATCAGAAGCCTTTCCACCTTGAGCACCATATCCTGGAACCAAGAAATAAGCATTTGGCATAATTTCACGAAGACGTTTTGCCTGATCAGGAAAAGTCGCACCAGTAACCGCTCCAACAAAACTATATCCATTTTCTCCGATATCATTCGCACCCCAACTATCGATCAAATGTCCAACAATTTCATAAAGAGCCATCGTGCTTTTTTGTGATCCATCAGCATTTTTTTCAACAACTTCCAAATCCTGTAAATCTCCACTCGATGAATTTGAGGTCTTATCCAAGACGAAAATTCCCTTTCCATATTTTTTACATTCCTCAACAAAAGGCTTGATCCCGTCCCATCCCAAATACGGAGTAACCGTAACAGCATCCGCATCAAAAACAGGCATAACAACTTCTTCGTCTTCATCAAAAATAGAAACCTCACCCAAAAAAGCCTGAGCATAAGCCTCAGCCGTTGATCCAATATCATTTCTTTTTGCATCCGCAATCGTCAAAAGTCCTTTTGATTTCGCATATTTCAAAGTTTCTTCATAACATTTTATTCCTTCATGTCCAAAAATTTCATAGAACGCAATCTGTGGTTTTACAACAGGAACAAGGTCATGCACAGCATCAATAATTCCTTTGTTAAATTCAAGAATAGCGGCTGCTGCAGCACCAAAAGGTGTCCTATCTCCACCCTCAATAGCTTTCATTTTCAAAAATCTTGGAATCTTATCAAGCCTTGGATCAAGACCAACACAAATCGCCGATCCCTTCGCCTTCACCGCCTCAACCAATTTATCTGCAAAATTCTTCATAATTTTTTTATTAAATTCTATTTTAATTATACATTACGCACCATACTGCTCACGATATTTTTTGATCAATTCCATTTTTTCATCATCAATATACACAACTCCATCGACTTCCTGACCGTATAAAACCTCAACAACATCATCCAAATTCACGATTGAATACACAGGAACATTAAACATTTCTTCGACAGATTTCACCGCAGAAACTCCATCATTATTTTTTTCCATTCTATCCATCGCAATCAAAATTCCGCTTACTTTAGGGTTTCCATTGGCCTTCAAAACATCCATACTTTCGCGTACAGCCGTTCCGGCCGTCATAACGTCATCTATCAACAAAACTTTTGTATCTTCGTTTAATGGCGCACCTACAAGCAAATTCCCCTCTCCATGATCTTTTGCTTCTTTCCTATTAAAACAATACGAAATATTTTTTCCAAATTCTTTATAAAGAACTTCAACAGTACTTACCGCCAACGGAATTCCTTTATACGCAGGCCCAAAAATAACATCAACATCAATTCCTTTATCCAAAAAAGCACCAGCATAAGCCTTCGCCAACTCATGAATAAGTTCACCGGTAAAAAAACTTCCGGCATTAAAAAAATATGGAGCGATTCTTCCACTTTTCAAAGTAAATTCACCAAATTTCAAAGCCTTCGCCTTTACTAAAAGTTTTATAAAATCTATTTTGTATTGTTGCATATTTTTCGTTGTTAATTTTTACGAAAACCTATTTTTTCTCTCCGAAATAAATCTTTTTTCCTTGCGCATCTCTGTGATATTTTCCAAATTCAGAAAGCTCTCTCACATAATTATATTTCATCACCGAGCCCTGCCTGCAAGCCAAAACTCCAGTTGAATCGACAGCGCATTGTCCACAAACCCCGACTCCACATTTCATATATTTTTCAACAGAAACATAACAATCTATTCCACTTTTCCACGCAATATCTCCAACAAATTTCATCATCATTTCAGGTCCACACGTAAAGACTTTATCAATTTTTTCATCTTTTTCTTCAACTTCTTTTATGACATTCTCAAGCAAATTCGTGACAAGTCCGGTAAATCCCATCGATCCATCGTTTGTAGAAACATGTAAATTCACACCATGTAATCCCAAAATTTTGTTTGTATAAAGCACAAAATCCTTACTCCTCGCACCAATCAAAAATTCAACTTTGCAATTTAATTTCAAAGCTTCAATAGCAACAAAATACATCGGTGCGGCTCCATATCCCCCAGCCACAAGCGCCAAATGATCACCTTCCTCAATTCTATAATACGTACCAAAAGGTCCTCTTATTCCAACAAATTCACCTTCTTTCATCTTGAAAAGTGCATCAGTCGCAGGCCCAACATTGCAAACAGTAAGCCAAAATTCCTTTCCATCATCGTACGCAACAGAAAAAGGTTTTTCATCAACACCAGGAATCCACATCATCACAAATTGGCCTGGCTTAGCCCCAAGTGGATATTCAAAAACATAAGTATTTACAGTATCACTTTCCTTGATAATCTTTTTTATTCGAATCGTAACCGGTTTTGTATCAAATTTTTTACCCTCCATTTTTCTTTAAATTAAAGTTTTACAGTCCCAATAATTTCTTCTAAATTTTTCACACCATTTTTTTGACACCATTCTTCTATTTCAAAAACAACCTTCTTAAATCCCTCAACACCGCGATAATAAACCATCGTTCCCATTCCGACTAAACGCGCCCCAACCATCATCATTTCAATAACATCTTCTCCTGTCAAAACTCCACCGGTCCCGACAATAGGACTTCCCGTAGCCTTGAAAACGTCATAAACACATTTCACGGCAAGTGGTTTTATTCCAGGTCCCGAAACTCCACCAACTTTATTTGTAAGAATAGGCCTCCTCGTATTTATGTCTACAGCAAGACCAGGACCGAAAGTATTTACTGCACAAAATCCATCCGCACCGGCATCTACACAGGCTTTTGCAATTTCTCCAATATTCGAAACATTCGGAGAAAGCTTGATGATTACAGGTTTTTTTGTATGCGCACGAACAACTTTAGTGACAGCAGCAGCATCACCAGAAACACACGCAAAAGGCTTTCCGAATTCATTTTCCACATTCGGACAAGAAATATTCACCTCGATTATATCAGGATCACATTGTGAAATTTTCTCAGCCAAAAGCCCAAAATCATCAATCTTTCCGGCCACAATACTCGCAATTATTGGCGCAAGTTTTCCATCGTTATATTCAGGAAAAGTTTCAGAAACTGCCTTTTCAATTCCGGCATCCGAAAGTCCGACAGCATTTATAAAATAATTCTCCGTGCCAAACATTGTGGGATTCCTATGCCCTTTATGCTCTTCCATCCAAATCGATTTTGTCGTCACTCCACCAGCCCCATTCCTGATTACATTTTTCAAACTTGAAGCCGTCACACCCAAAATTCCAGACGCAAGAACCGTCGGATTCGCAAACTCAACTCCGCAAAATTTTATGCCCAAATTCACCATTTCAATTTTTTATCGAAAGAACTCTACCACAAAAAACGCATACTTCAAACATCACGAAAAAATAAAAAAATTTACCCAACTACAACAGGCCGAATACGAGCAGTATTGCAATATTCCTCAGCACTATACCCTCTAAAATTAACGCCAGGAATAAAGGATAAACGACGTTCCTCTCCAGAAGCACCAAAAACATAATCATCCTTTCCAATTATTGCATGTGGAGAATTTTCTTCAGCCAACATAGACCATCCCTCCAAATCCAACAAATAAGGCGCTTGTGCACTCAAAACAGCATGTTCAGTAAACGTAGGTGGTCTCATAAATTTTCCAAAATAACTACCCTCCCATTCATTCACAATATCTCGAAGTTTTCCTTCTCGATTTTTAGGTTCCTGAACCATCTCACCTATTCCAAATTTATATTGTGGTCTTCCTTCAGCTACCAGCTTTTTACCTTGCTCAATAAGCGGAAGACGCCTATCCCCCTCCAACCTACGATATTGCAATGTTTTCAAATTTGAATCACGAAGTTTAATATAATCATCAAACAACTTCATTTCCTTAGGCAAAACTATAAGTCCAGGAACTTCTATAGCCCTCATCAACGCCCAAACTTGTTCACGAGTAAAACGATTAGTCGTTATTATTTCCGATAAAATATCGCCATCGGAAGGAATTATTACTCCAACCTTTTTAAAAGCCTTCCTAACATTTGGAAGTGTAGTTTCAACAGTTTCCTCAAGGTATCTCTTTTGCTCAGCAGTATGGGGACTTTTACTAACCACAATTGCTTGATCTCGTATTCTTGCGCAACGAACAGCGAAAAAATTCGTTCCATTAAGAGAATCATCCAAAGCCGAATGAGCATTCACACTCAAATCAGGTCTTTCCTCATCTATTCCTAGTTCTAATTGATCACCCGCCATTACAAATTTAATAAGATTATTCCTAACGCAGGAATGTAATCTTACATAACATGAAGCGGCTTTGTCAAGACAATCAAATAACGCGGACTAACGACCAAAACTCACTTCTTTCCCCTGCGGTTTTCCGACAATTTTTCCATTTTTGAAAACCAATTCACCGGAAACAAAAGTCATGACAGGAAGTCCTTTAAACACACATCCGGCATACGGAGACCAACCACATTTCGATAAAACATCTTTATTTGTAAATTTCTTTTCCGCCTCCATATCAACAACAACAATATCTGCATCAAATCCTTCAACAATTTTCCCTTTACCCAAAGCGCCAAAAATCTCAGCAGGATGCTCACAACAAAGTCTCACAACATCGGATAAACCAAACGCTTTATCACTCACCGAAGTCAAAAGCATCGGCAACAAAACCTCAACTCCGGGCACTCCACTTGGAGCAGAAGCATAAGAAAGTTTCTTTTCCTTCACGGTATGTGGCGCATGATCTGTTGCAATCATATCTATCTCGCCAGCAGAAAGAGCCTTCCACAAGCCAAAAACATCGGACTGACTTCTCACTGGAGGATTTACTTTTATAAAATTTTTCAAATGTCCATAATCATCATCAGAGAAAAAAAGATGATGAGGCGTAATCTCACAAGTGACTCCAAATTCACGATATTCATTGATCAACGAAACTTCTTCCGGAGAAGAAACATGGCAAATATGAACAGGTCTTTTAAACTTTTTCGCCAATTCGCAAACGGTTTTAACAGCCATAAAAGCGCATTCCTTAGCCCTTATTTTCGAATGAACAGAAGGATCGACACCACGTGATTTTATTCTTCCACTCGGATATTTTTCGAGAAATTTTTCTTTATTTGCCAAAATACATCCTTCATCTTCGGCATGAAAAGCCAATAATTTCGACCTATCAACTTTTTCAAAAAGTTCTTCAAGTGCAACATTATTAACACCCATATTTCCAGTGGAATTTGCAACAAAAGTTTTCACTCCACATATTCCTTGAGCCATATTTATTTCATCTATATTTTTCCCATCAAATCCCATGTACAAGCCAAAATTTGCATAACTTTTTTTTGCAATATTCTTACGTTTTTTTTCAAGATTTTGAACAGTTGTCGTTGGTGGAATATTATTTGGCATATCAAAAACCGTAGTCACTCCACCGGAAACAGCAGCCTTTGATCCACTGGAAAAATCTTCTTTTTGAGTTTGTCCAGGATCTCTGAAATGCACATGTGCATCAATAATTCCTGGAAAAATAAATTTCCCCGTACAATCAATTTCAGGAATTTTCCCAAATCCAAAAAATCTTTTTTCAAAAATTTTCTTATCCGAAATATGGACACCCTTCCTTCTCACAACTTCTTTAATTTTTCCTTCTTCAATCAAAACATCAGCAAAAAAAACTTCACTTCCGGAAACAACCTGCCCATTTTTGAATAAAAGTTTTTTCATTATTTTTTTAAAGTCGCCCTACACCGCAATCCCAAAAACATCGCAGAACAAAGCCATTCTTACGCACACACCATTCTGAACTTGTTCAAAGTATTTTGCCCTCGGATCACTGTCAACTTCGTCAGAAATTTCATCAACACGTGGTAATGGATGAAGAACAATCGCATCTGTTTTCGCAACAGCCATAAGTTCCGCATCAAGCACATAACTTCCTGCATATTTTCCATATTCTTCATCATTCGCAAATCTCTCTCTCTGAATTCTCGTCATACCTATAACATCCATATCATCAATAGCCTCCGCCAAATCTTCTGTCTCCGAAACTTCGCATCCATAAGCCTTAAGTTCAGTCACGATTTCCTCCGGCATTTTAAGTCCTTCTGGCGAAACAAAGATAAATTTGCATCCAAAATGTTTCAATAAACTACATTGTGAATGAGGCACACGACCATTTTTCAAATCGCCAATCATGCCTATAGTAAGCCCCGAAACAGTCCCCTTGTTTTTCCAAATTGTATAAAGATCAAGTAACGCTTGCGTAGGATGTTCACCTATTCCATCACCTGCATTGATAACAGGAACATCGCTTCCTTTCGCCAATTTCTCTACACTTCCGACCTCAGGATGTCTCATAGCAATCACATCGGCCATCTGCGAAATCACTTTTCCAGTATCGTAAAGCGTTTCAGATTTCACCGCAGACGAAGTTTTTAACATATCAAAATTTGAAATAACTCGTCCTCCAAGCCTTAACATCGCCGTTTCAAAACTAAATCTCGTTCTCGTAGAAGGTTCATAAAAAAGAGTCGCAAGAATTTTTCCTTCGCAAAGTTTCGCCTGTTTTCCGCCGACAACCGCTTCCTCAACCACCTTTTCCATTTTTTTAACAACCTCAAAAAACGCCAACAAATCATTCTTATCAAACTGATTTGTAGACAAAATGTGTTGGTCTTTAAATTTCATACTTTATTTTTATTCCAAAACATTCTAAAATAAATTCACAAATCTGTAAAGCAAACAAAAATATGCAACTAAACAACTTCGACGATTTCATGAATTTTATCGCGAATTTATTCGCAACTTACTACTATCCTGTACTGATCGGCGTCATAATAATCGCTGGAATAATTATATTTTTCTCGCTAAAATCACGCGTAGGACAAATCAACAAAGAATCAGCCGGCAACAAAGACAAAAGATCTGAAATGCTCCTAAACCTCATCGTCGGAAACAAACCTGAAGTTATCAAAAAGATAAAAGAAGCCGCAAAAAAAGCAGAAGCTGAAAAGAAATAAAACAACAAATGAACGCAAAACTCATCCTAAAAGACGGCACAATTTTTGAAGGAAAATCATTCGGAGCAGATGTTTCCGTAGCTGGAGAAGTTGTTTTCAACACATCGATGGTTGGCTATCCTGAGAGCTTCACGGACCCTTCTTACACAGGCCAAATCTTAGTTTTGACATCTCCACTTGTAGGAAATTATGGCGTACCCGACGACAAAAAAGACAAAGACCAAATAGAGAAAATTTTTGAAGGAAACAAAGCAAGCCTGACGGGATTAATAGTAAACGAATACAGCGAAAATTTCAGTCATTGGAACGCAAAAAAATCACTCGGAGAGTGGCTTAAAGAAAACAAAATCCCTGCAATCACAGGAATCGACACACGAGAACTAACAAAAAAATTAAGAACTCACGGAGTAATGTTGGGAAAGATTGTCGTAGAAAATAACACAAAAGAAATCACATTTGAAGATCCAAATTCAGAAAATCTGGTTGATAAAGTTTCGATAAAAAAACCAAAAATATATAAACGTGGCAAAAAAACAATCATTTGCGTAGATTGTGGAATGAAAAACAACATCATCAGAAATTTCCTAGACCGCGACATAACGGTCATAAGAGTCCCTTGGAATTATGATTTCATGGGAGAAGATTCCCCTTTCATGAAACATTCAAAAACCGGTAGCGCAAGCGCTATGTTCGACGGAATTTTCCTTTCAAATGGTCCTGGCGATCCGGCAATTCTTACAAAACTTCACGAAATTATCAAAAAAGCATTCGCACTAAAAAAACCAATTTTTGGCATCTGTCTGGGATCTCAAATCATGGCAATCGCGTCAGGAGCAAAAACTTACAAACTAAAATTCGGACACAGATCACAAAACCAACCATGTATCGACCTAAACACAAATCCCCAGAAATGCTATATCACAAGCCAAAATCACGGATTTGCAATTGACGAAAAATCACTAAAACCAGGCTGGGAAGTCTGGCTCAAAAACGCAAATGATGGCACAGTCGAAGGCATTCGACATAAAACTCTTCCATTTTTTTCATGCCAATTTCACCCTGAAGCCGCACCAGGCCCACTCGACACAATAAGTTTCTTCGACGATTTCATCAAAATGTTGTAAAAGAACCTTAAAACGTTTGACAACAACCTCAGTAAGAAATACCTTACTCTCCAATTTTTAAATTTGAAAATGGCACCAGAAACTTTAGACGATGAGGAACAAGGAGCAGCAGATAAACCAACAACCATCGCAGAACCGCACACAGCGTCTGAGACAACAAATACAGCAATAGAGGCAGGGACAAGAACTCTAGAATCTCTTAGCATAAAAGAAAGACTATCCACGGTTCAAAGAAACCTAAGAAACGGAAAATCCATAAAAGCCAAAGCCATTGTGGATCACCTTTTAAAAACAAGAAAAACGTCCCTAACAGAAGAAGAAATAACAAAAATTTTAGGAGAAGGACGCATCTCTGCGGGAAATAAATTAGCAATAATGGGAATAGAAAACATAGCATTTCAAGAACAAAACCTCTCTTTCCGCCGCGGTAAAAATGGAGAAATGGTACTTGTCATAGGAAACCCACGTCACAAACCAGGACAAAAAACACCCGAAACAAAAGCAAAACTACAGCCACCCCAAGAACCAAAACAACCAGATCCACGCACCCCATACACACCACCTGAAATTGAATCTATTGAACCAAATACAGATATCACATTAAAAGCAAAATTACTCCAAGAAATCCTCGAACAACTCAAAACAATTTCCCTCGCTACACGCGAAGAAATTCATGCAGTATTGGTAACAGCAACATCAAATGGCAGAATTGTAAATAACACACAAGGAGGTGTAACCAGAAACGACGGAACTCCTGTAAATACAATGATACATTTGCTAGAAAAATTTGAGGAAAACCCTGTTATAACACACGAAGAATTACTAAAAGGATTCAAATCTCCGGACCAACTCAAATATGCAATAGGAAATATGAGAAATAACGACGACAACGTCATCTTCAGTAACGGCCTAAGCATCGAACCAACAAAAAAAGGCACAAGAGATCAGAACAAAAAAACATGGAGAATTGAATCGCGAAAAGTTGTTCACTCAGATTCAACATACCAAAGAGCCGAAGAAATCCACAAAACCACACAATCGATAAGAAACAATGATTTACTTTTTGCAGATGCACCACGATTTTCACAATTCATCGTTGGCGCTCTCACAGACCTTCCTCTTGGCGCGACACTTGAAGAATTTTCAGTCGTGACAGGACTTTCCGAAGAAGACATCCTAAAAGCGGTGAATCACGTAAATACATCCGTAATTCCAGGAAAAACAAACCTGAAAATTCACAACAGAAATGGAGTTTTGATTTTTGGAGAAAAAAATTCCGTAGTCCACCTAATAAACAATTCAGAAACATACGCAGAAACCCAAAAATGGAAAGCTATAGTGGCGGAGATAAGAGCAAAAATCGAAGCAGTGACAGGTAGACAGGAAAACCCAACAATCATAGAAGACACACCGACAGTCGAACCGGAAACAATCGCAGATCTAAAAAAATTAGCATCAACATTAGAAAATCGTAACATAAAAGGAGCGACAAGAACTTTCCTAGAAAAATTACTCGTAAACAATGGAGAAATTCCAGAAGAAGAAATCAGACAAATACAAAAAGAATCAGGATCAAAAACACAATTTTCAGCATTCATAACCAACGCAAGACAAACATTAATTCCACGTGGCCTAACTTTAGTAAGAGATAAAGCAAACAAAACTGTAAAACTTGAGACGATAGGACAAGATCAAGAGAAACCTGTAGCAGCAGAACCAATGCCGGCCGAGCCTGATAAACCAGCCGAAGAACCAACCACAAAAGTACACACAACAGAGACACCAAAAGACACAGTAGCCATCCTGACAAGAATCATAGAACATGATCGTACATCAGAACCATCAAAAAAATTACTACAGGCATTGATAGATCATCCGGAAGGAATTTCCAGAGACACATTAAACAAAATTGTCAAAGAATCAGGCATGAAGTCCCACCCTGCAAAATTCATATTCCATATAAACAGACCACTCAAGAAACACGGCCTAGTTATAACAAAATACGGAGAAATAGTAAGACTTGAAAGTATAGGGCAAAATCAAGGCGAACCTGTAGAACATGCAGAATCTGCCAAACCAGCCAAAGGAGAATCCACAGAACCAAGACGAAAAGGCCCATTTAAATTAAAAATAAATCATGAAGCAATGCTTGACCTCATGACGGAAAGAGTAGAAGAACTTCAAGCAGAACTAGAAAGAACACAAACAGAACTTGCAACACTAAAAAAAGATTCAACTAAGGCAGCATCATTGCTCGAAACAGCAGAAACAAAAATAAGAAACCTCACAACACAATCAGGAGAAGCACGAACAACAATACGAGCCCTAGAAGTCCAACTCGACGAAAAATCATCAGAACTACAAAGATCAAAAGGAGCAAATACAGCCCTAACAATTAAGTCCGAGAAAGCCGATAAAGCAGTAGGAGAAGCCAATGTTCGAGCTTCAAACGCTCAACAACGTGAACAAGAAGCATTAGCCAGAGCTTTAGCTGCAGAACAAGAATCAGCAGCTCTAAGAAAAGCAACTCCAGCACCTGAACTACTCGCAAGAGTAAGAGCAGCACAAGAAACAATCGAAGGGAAAGAGGCAAGAATAAGAGAACTAGCAGCAGAAATAGAGACATTGAAAGAAACAATGAGACAAATCCGCGCAACAACAATGAGAAACGCAAAACATGAAGCAAGAACAGAAATAACAGCTGAATTCGCAGAACAACTCGCAAAGAAAGATGCCGAAATCAAAGATTTGAAAAAAGCAGCAAATGGCCTAAACGCAAGAATCGCAAGCTTAGAATCACGAGCAAATAGACCTGCAAGCGAACAAGCCGCAGCGCTACAAGTAGAATTGGCACAAGTCAATGTAGCCTTGGAAAGAGCAACACGCCGCGCAGAAACAGCAGAAGCCAGAGCAACTGCCAAAGAGGAAAAAACAAAAACCGCAGCAGAAACTTCATCCGCAACTTCATCAGAAACACTTGCCTCAGCCCAAAAAGAAATTACAGACCTAAAAGCAAAACTTTTAGCCGCCGCAGCCCGCGCAACTGCCGCAGAATCACAACCAAAAACAGTAATCCAAACCACGACAGTCGTCGGCCCTACTTCATCAACAGAATTCCTCGCATCAAAGAGATTAGAAGCAACAGAAGCCAGAGCAACAACAGCAGAAACACGCGCAACAAATGCCGAACGAAGCCTTAAAACATCACAAGAAGAAACAGCAAGACTAAGAACACAACTCGAAGCAGCACAAAAAGCAAAACCAGCCGAAGCCGCTCCAGCTCCAAAACTAAAAAGCCCAGCACAAGAAACATTAGAAGCATTAAGAGAAGCAAAAAAAACAATAAGCTCACTAGAGAAACAAATAGAAGATCTAAAACACGCACTACAAGATAAAAAAAGCCATATCATCGTAATGGAAGAAAAAGGAGGAATTGAAAAATTAAGAGTTGAAGTAAAGACACTAAAAGCAGAAAACACCGAACTAAAACGAACACAAGCACAAGCAATAGAATCACAAGCAGGAATATCTCAATTAGATATAACTATCAGAAGCCTGAGAAATGAAGTCCAAAGATTAAAACAAGAATTAGCAGATGCAGAAAAAAGAGCGACAGATACAGGGAAAAAAGCAGAAGAACTACAAGGAAAACTAAATGCAGCAGAAAAAGAAAAAAAAGGAAAAGGAGCTGTAGCAAAACCAGAGACAGAAACCAAAGAAATGTCCCCTGAAGCTCGTGCAGCAGAAGAAAAAAAAGTCGCCGCAACACTAAAAGCGAACAAAGGAAAAGTAGAAAAACCAGCACTCAAAGAATTAACAAAATTCACAGAAAAAGTTAAAACCACAACAACCATATTCCCAGTAGGACTAACAGAAACAATATTAGGAGATCTAAACGAACTTACTTTCTCTCTAGAAAACCTCAAGCACTTCGTTACAACACTCGAAACCCTACAGCAAGCCATTTCCGAGAACAAAGCGCTTGCAAGAGACCCACGCACGCGTGAGGCATCAACTAAACTTCAAACCATAACAAAATTCATAAAAGACGTATTATCGTTAAAAAACGACGACTTCACGCCTGAAAGAAAAGGCGGAATGATCAGACGTATCAACCAACTTCTTGGATAATAAAATCGCACATAAAACCACATCGAAACGTCCTTTCAGTTGCATTTCGATCTAAAATCTAAGATCAAACACTTGACTATCTCGCCATAAGGTTATAAAATCACCTCTATTTTTTACAAACCAAATGGCAGAAGCACTAGAAACAATAGACGCTCCATCCCAAATTCCACAAACAATGGAATTTCCAAACGATCCGGAAGGCTATAAAAAAACCATATACCAAATCCTGATCGATCACTCAGAAGACCACTGTCCACCGCTAACAGCAGACCAAATTGCAGGAGAATTTGCGATCAAAGTTGGAGAAGGATTTATAGCCGTTATTCCTCCATCATCACAACAAGTTTCTACATACTTATCAACAATGGAAAAAGTGTTAGAAAAAAGCGAAATCTCTGTGGTTATAAACAGTGATTGGAAAAAAACAGGCGGAAAAAGACAAGCATTCAAATACAAAATTCACAAAATCTCTGAGGACTCTACAAATTCACCGGCAACAAGAACTCCAGAAATGGAAGACACAGAAATAGATAAAGCAGAATATATAAAAAAAATCAGAGACAAAATCCCACCAGACCTTTACCAATTAGCTTTAGTATTAGCAGAAAGAGGCGAAATGACAAATTTTCAACTAAGAGATATAAATGAATTGAATCTCCACGCCAGATTAGAGAAACTAAACAAAACAGGCGCTTCAGCTACACTACATCAAAAATTCACAGTAATAACAAACAGTGAAAAAGCCCCAACATATGTTTTCAAACTAGTAATTTTCAAACCACATAAAAAAGAAGAACCAGTCGAAATAGAAGACCCAACAACCATCGACGAATTAGCCACTACAGACACAAAAAGCCCTTTCAACATAAAAAGAAAAATACAGGAATTAATAAAAAAAGTATTAAACGAAGCCGACAAGATAGAAATGGCTAGTAAATCAAAAGATGAAGTAACCGTTTTAAGAACAAGAAGAGAAGTTTCAAAAATGATTTTATCAAAAGTAAGAGACATTCTTCACACACTCGATGTAATGGCAAAAACATCGGAACTACCAAGAATAACAGACACAATCAAAGAACAATTAAACTCAGTTTTAAAGAGTCACGAAGATTCAGGTGCAAAAGAATTATCCGCAGCGCTACGAGCAAAACTAGGCGTCATTTCAAGGACTTAAACATCTATTATCTAGAAGATTTTTTAGAAGGTTTAGCCATCTCATCTTGAAGTTTCCCAATAGACAATGTTTCTATTGATTGAACAGCAGTTCGAGTCACATTCAATGCAGCCGCAATTTCCTCAAGAGTAAGCCCTTCCCTGCCAGCGACATCCAACGCACAAGACAATTCTGGATCCATTTCGTCAGGTTCAAGTTCCGGGAAATTCATAATAATATTTCCACCATCCTTTACATCTAAATATAAATTATGTTTACAGGAAACGTGTGGACAAGGCCGAATTCCATTTTCACAATCACCACGTGTTTTCGGTCGAACAGCATCAACATAAGCCAATTCAGCCTCATAAGCCTTCTTCGCTTCTTCATATTTCGCCATTTCTTTCCAATATCTTTTTACCGCAGCCTCAAACAATTCAATTTTCCCGTCATTCCCCATCATCGTCGGATACGTAGGTTTTTTCGGCATAGGAGGTCTTTCCGCCAAAACATCCGCCTTAATTGTGGCAGCATCAAGCACTTTATTCCTTCTCGGACTTACAGTTCTTCCAACCGCAGCATCAACAGCTGCACCAGAATTTTCCACAACCAAAGGAGTCTTTTCTGGCTCATCAATTTGATCTACTTGTCGTGCTGATTCATTCATTTTCCATTTATCATTTATAAAGAGTAGGTAACTTTAACATTCTTTTGAATGGAAGTCAATCTAAGCGTTTTTAAGAAAAATGAGAAAAGATTAGCTAATAGAGTTATTGAAAATATTACTTTGAACGATTCTGTTCATTACAGAAAAACAATGATCCTAAAAAAAAAGAAAGCGAGGGCAAAGTAATATTTTCAACAACTCTACCTCACCAAGTCCATTCTCCTATTTTTTTGCAAAAAAAAACCCGCAGAAGCGGGGGGAAAAAAGTTTTAAACTAGCTGCAAATATAATGAGCTATTAAACTTTGTTTTTGTTGTACATCCTACCAAGACTTTGGTGTTAATTTCAGTTGCACCACCAACCGCCTGTTGTCCTTTAACACGA
>Ga0172369_10001967_pt1 | contig 28883 bp, 12 predicted proteins | sample LakKiv25m_FD_114539 | JGI IMG/M metagenome (GOLD analysis project Ga0172369, IMG submission 114539) | Freshwater microbial communities from Kabuno Bay, South-Kivu, Congo - kab_022012_11.25m | ecosystem: Environmental > Aquatic > Freshwater > Lake | place: Democratic Republic of the Congo...
GACCCGTTCTTGCTATTCAGACAAATCTTCTTAACAAGATTCCACACCCTTCAACCATTATTTGTCCAATCACGACCAATGTGAAAAAGGACTCTGAAATATTAAGAGTTCACTTAAAGAAAGAGACAGGGAATATGCTTGAAGATTGCGATATTGTGATTGACCAAATAAGAGCGATTGACAACAAAAGACTAATTAAAAGAATTGGTGTTCTACCAGATGGATTGGCAGAAATGGTAAGAGAAAATATTAAGATAATACTAGAACTAGATTAATGCACGAAAGCACAACACGTGGCAAAAAATATTGGGGCTGATGCGCAGATAAGCAAGTTTTTAGTACTTTAGTATCAGCTTATCGTGGGACAAATGTTCGGTTGTTAATTCCTCAACATTTCTTGCCACGGAAACGTTACTTGCAATTTGACACCCTGCTTTTATGAGTATTGTAACCTTGATTAAAATTATTTTCTTTGTAAAAAAAACATATGACAACAGAAGAATTTTGGAAAAAATATATAGATGAAGATATTTTAGAAATTTTTGATGTAACATGCGATTTCTACGCTAAAGAATTACCACAAGAATTTATAGACAATTACGATGTTGGTGAAGTTATTCTGGAAACAAGAGGGCATCAGGAAACAGCTAAAAACTTTGATAATGTAATTAAGTTTACGGAGATATTACAAAATAATCAACTCAAACTTTATAAAGAATACTTTCAGTACTTTGATGATTTTCTGATTGATTACCATTGCTTTAGACAAGATAGTTTAAATGTTCATAAAGCGTTTACTTTATTTATGGACAATCCCCTTCATGATTACGACAAGTATTTGCTGGGATTTAAGAAAATAATATTCTATCAACAATCTGATCTAATTGAACAAGCTATTTTAAAAAACTATAGTGAAGTATATAAATCAGATGACTTAATGGGAAATGCTGAATATGATTTAGCCATTTGTATGGTTTATATACAATTGCAGGAAATTTATGAAAAAAATGATAATATCCTGAACAGGTCAGCATTTTCGACAAGACTGTCCGAGTACAACTTTGAATTTGAAGATGATTTTCTTTCAGCTCTTGAAACAGGCATATTAAAACCTTTGCTTGATGCTGGTGAGTTAAAAGATTTATTTAAAATAGACAAGAAAAGTGCTATCATCATTATTCAAGGATATTTCCTTCGAGAGATGCACAAAAAGGGATTTGCATTTTACCTGAGTGGAAAGATATGGGATAAAATGCTGGGATTTTGGCAAGAAAATAATAGTTCAAAAAAGACAGCCGATACTTATTTTAATGTAAAAATGGAATTATTTGAGAAATATCTTGCAGGATTTTCATCAGATATGTTTTTAGACAACAAATCTGAAATGATTGCAATTCTATGGGGTAGTGTTTATATTTATGATTTTTTCTATAAAAGCAATATTATTTCCGAAGAAATTTTCCATGATTTCATACAGTCAACGAAAGAATTGAAAGGCAAAATAATAGGACAATATACCCCTGATTTATGGAATTCAAATTTCATTCATAGTTGGGAAAAACCGGATTGCATTCCAGAAACAGAGTTTTTAGAAGAAAACAAAATATTTCAAAAGAGTATATCCTTTAAATACGAAAAATTTACCAAGCTTAGAAGCAGTATATCTGAAGAGTTGTCTAAAATAGGTGAACTATCGCATTTTATTATCGAAGGAGGTAAAAATGAATCCAAAAGAGATGATACAAGTCTGTTAGATAATTTATTTAATCCGCCCGTAAATGAAATTGGAGGATTTGACAACCACAGCAAAATATCTGAACCAATTAGAGTAGAAAAGATAGTAGGTAGAAATGAACCTTGTCCATGCGGAAGTGGAAAAAAATATAAAAAATGTTGTGGACAAAAATAAAAAGCAGGTAACACATAGCGTGATAGCCAAAAAACCCAAAACTCAAAGCCCGATATTGCAGGTTTAGTAACGAGTATTTTAACTTATTCAGGAACATAAGATTGTGTTCCGGAATTCGGGATAATGAAATCGTTTTTGTCGGTATTCATCACCTGGCCGTCCAAACTTACATCGCCTTGATTATAGCCTGAAGTCCCGGCTTGTGTTTTCCACAGAACAATATCCTCTGTATCAATTGATCGATCGCTATTAAAATCACCGGCCCTCATCCCATAGACATTTTCACTAACAGGTACCTGCGATTCCATACCCCACGCCTGTTCTTCACCGGAAGTAAATTCGTATTCGAATCTCCCATTGACTTTATTTATCGAAACTGACGAAATGATACAAAGATGGTTCCTGTGGATGACGACCGGATAAATATTGATAGTGTCGCTAATGCTTGCCATGAGAGGTGTATTTCCGTCCGTTCCTGTGATATTGCCATCCTGCCGGATAAAGCCGGCAATGCGGGTAAGAATGGAATCGGAAGTAGCGGTTTGGGGACCCCCTGATGATTTTCGTAGTTCGACCAGCACCCAATCAACAATATCGGAATCAGGAATGGACGTCACAGCCTCCTCACCCTGATAGTTCCAGGGCAGATTGTTATAGGGTTGTACCAATGGTAAAAATCCACCAGCGTTTAAGCCGGCACCCATTCCCGATTCAGAATAAGGTCCCTGTAAATAAGCCCTGATGTTTACAGGAACCATCCCGGTATCATAAACCGTTGCTGTTTTGGAAATATAATCCGAACAGCCTTCGGGATTTGTGATGGACAAGGTAACATTATAGTTTCCAGGCTGATCGTATAAATGTACAATGTCGCCTGCCGTGGTGTACTGTGCGCCGTCATCCATATACCAGTGATACTGCGTCATCGGATTAATAATCGTATCCACCGGGCTCGAAACCGAGACGGCATCGATTTCATTCCAGTAGGGCACGGCAGGGGAGTTCATGGCAATCCTGATTTCCGACACAGCAAATTCGGTAAGAGGAAATCCGATCTGAAATGCCCTCGCCGAATCCGGCTGGGGTGTTGCTGTTCCGGTCCAAACCGTAATCCAGTTATCCTCCGGATCTTTCACATAAACTGTGTCAACCGATCCCGGTTTCATGGTTTCATAAATCGTGATCCGGTTGATCTTCATCGCTGTTTCATAACCAAGCTCGATGAATTCCCGCTGCCTGTTAGCTGTCAATGGCGCCCAGGCTTTTACCGAATCGCCATAAAAAGGATAAACATCGGGTTCACCTAAAATCTGTTGTTCCGACCACCACCATTCAGGTATTTCGGGTGATGTATATCTTGAGCTGAATGAGATGACATGATCCGCCCAAAGCGTTTCGTATATTACCTGTCTTTCAATCTCTGTTGACTGATCAATGAAATCGGTGGGATAACCGATCGTAACATTTGAAAATTCAAAATCAGGATCAGGAGTCTGTAGTACGGTGATAAAATCGTTAACCGTGAAGATGGCGGTGTTAAATGCATCGCTGACAGCAAGGGAAACGGTATAAATTCCGGGAGTCGTGTAAATATGTGTAGGATTTTGCTCATCGGAAGTTAATCCGTCACCAAAGTCCCAAAGCCATGAATTGATGCCGAAATGAGAAAAAGAAAGGTCGGTGAACTGAACCGTAACCGGATGGCATCCTGAGGTAATATCCGATCCGAATTCCGCCCTGGTTGCTCTTTCAATTTCAAAGGTTCTGGAATATCCTCCTGCAATCGAGCAGGTATAAGTCCCGTAATCTTCAGTAGTAATTCCGTTCAGTGTCAGGTATCTTCCGGTATAACCCGGCATTGCCATACCGTCTTTGTACCATTGCCAGGGACTGCTGCCCTTCGAATCGAATATGACTGTTCCGGTTATTTCCTGGTCATTATCCAGGTAAATGAACTGGTCATTATCTCCGTCGAGATATGTCTGATGGTTTAACCATCTCCCGTCATTGGTCATATTTTCCTGAATATGTACGGTGAAATAGCTTTCCCCGTTCCAAAGCGTATCCTGGTTTATCAGATTCCCATAAACAAAAGTAAAATGGTCAATTCCCTGGTTTTCCAAGTTGCTCGAATTAATGATTGTGCCATAGAAGTTCACGTCGCTTGCCCGAAGAATAACCTGACCTGACAATTCAATATCATGAATATTTGCTGCAGTTAAATAAGCTCCGCCTTCCATAAGCAAACGGCTGTGGTTCCCTGTAAGATTTATCTGTTTTAAATAACCGGCACTTCCGGTCACTGATAACGTTTTACCCGGCTGCATAACCAGGTTATAATTACTGAAAGATATTTGGGAATTGGTGAAAGTGAGATCGGTGTTACTGAAACAATTGTGGGCATTCACAAATGGTATGTTGAAAAATGAATCGGGAGCCTGCGAAATTTGCTGATCTTCAGTTCCGGTGAGATTCAGCTTGTTGTTTTCCCAGATATAATTATTGGTAATTTTTCCGGTAACATTGATTTCAAGTGTCCCTGTTGCATTTACGATCCATCCGTTATTCACGACATCACCGTTAATGTTGAGAATATGGTTCGAAGTTCCGTAGTTCTGCAGGGTTCCTAGAATTGTCGTCATTCCTGTAAAAACACAATCGTGATCGCCGATTTGAATAATTCCTGCCAGGTTCGAATTAATGAAGGTCATATCATTAATATAACCTCCGCCTGCAATGTGGATGATTCCGTTGTTGGCATTGATAACTGCTGACCGGAAGTATCTGTAGGCAGAGGTTTCATACGAAAGTGAAAGGATAATGTCCGTTTCCATGATAGCCATGTTATTTCCAAGGTCAACGGCACAATCGGAAAGGTACAGGTCGGAATCGATGTATATTGTTTTTGAGTTGGACACAGAAAGGAATTCACAGGCAATCATCGTACTATCGGTCGCAGAAATATGCTGGTCAACTGTTCCGTTAAGGGAAATTTTGTAATTGTTGATTTCACCATTATTGCTGATATCGCCGGATAAATAGAGGGTCAGATTATTACTTTCATTTGTTATTGATCCATTGTTGATCAATGAGCCCTGGATAGAAAGATCGTGAGAAGTTCCGTAATTTGCTATAATTCCGTTATTGGTGATAATGCCTGACAACACATTGGTGCTGCTCGCCGTAAGAAGCATTCCTTCAATTACCAGGTTCGAACCGGTCACTCCTTGAATGAATGCATTTTGACTCATGCTCAAAATCCCGTTATAGCCGATGATATTGATGTTACGCATGTACTGGCCATTGACAATCAGATGTAAACTTTCTTCAAGAACCAGAGTATTTTGGGAAAAATCTACTTTGGTATCCTGAAATGTAAGATTTGTTGCAGCCAGGATATTGCCGGAAGGCTTATTCGATTTAAAATCCGTACATTCAAAATATGAGCCTTCAAGGCACGAAAGAAACTGATCTTCTGAACCTCCTAATTGTGTAAGATTGAGATGCCAGATACCATTATTTTCAATGTTGCCGTTGATGTAAACATTAAGCTGTGTGGATGGATTCAGGAGGGACCCATAGTTCCACACCGAACCGTCAACATTCAGAACTTTTATACCACCTGAATTTTGTAATGTACATCCTGCAATAATTACAAGATCGAAACAGAAAACCGGACTGGTGGAAATGGTAACGGTTCCGCAAATAATAACCGTATCGCTTGCTCCGGGAATAATCTGTTCGACCCAGGTATTGACATTGTTCCAGTTGCCACCGGCAGGGGTGGAGTGTATCAATGATTGAGAATAAAGATGAGTGGTTAGGGTTGATATTAAAACGAAAGAGATAAAACAGCAAATTTTTTTCATCGTACTTTTTCTTTTAAAATCAGATACAAAAGTAGATTGGGATGAATCGCTGACAAATAGGTAAATATCCTGAATTTGAATAGGTAAAATTACGGAGAACAAAAAGAGGGTGGATTACAGCTGAACTATCTTATTCCTGAGCGCATATTTAAAAAGGTCGGTCATTGAATTTAATTCCAGTTTATCCATGATGTTGTTCTTGTGCGATTCAACGGTTCTGCGGCTGATGAAAAGCCGGTCGGCGATTTGCTTGTAGCTTAAACCCTCGAAAAAGAGCTTAACGATTTCGGTTTCCCTGTCTGTCAACGGAATTCTTTTTTCACTCTTCCCTTCATGTATTCTGTTTCTCGCGTGCTTTACATGAGCCCTGAGTACAGTTTTGGCAATGGAATCGGCAAAATATTCCTCCCCTTCATACACGCTTCTTATGGCATCGAGGAGTTCATCCTGACTGCTATCCTTGGGCAGGAAACCTTTTACACCCGCATCCAAAGCTGCGAGAACATAATCCTCTTCCGTATTCCCGGTTAGAATGATCACTGCCGGGCTGTTTTCCATCTGCGATAGTTTTTGTGCAATCTCAATCCCGGAAAGGGTAGGCAAAACAATATCGAGCAGGAGGACATCGGCATCTTTTCCGGCCGGGACTTCAAAAAACTCTTCGCTGCTTCCGGCTTCATAAGCCACTTCGATGTCATCCTCATACATCAAAAGGGCTTTCAGTCCGTCGCGGACAATCTGGTGATCGTCAACTATCCCTACCCTGATCATTGTTTAATTTCTAATTCAGAAGTTAAATTTATTTGCGCCCCTCCATCAGATTTATTATTTTCTGAAGGAAGTGTAAAGATAAAAGAACTTCCTTTTCCCTGTTCGCTTTCGACCCGGATTTTGCCACCGCATTTTTCAACAAATTCTTTACATAAAATGAGACCCAAACCGGTTCCTTTTTTCTTATAATAATCTTTGCTTCCGTTCACAAAGTTACCGATAGTGGTGTTTGGAACATCAATCCTGAAAAGTTTATTCATATCTTCATCGGTCATTCCTATCCCTTCATCAGTGATTATTGTCGAAATATAGTCACCGTTATCCTTGCTGCTGATTTTGATCTTTCCACCCGGGTATGAAAACTTGATCGCATTATTGATCACGTTTCTAAAAACGGTAAATACCATATTTTTATCAGCGAGTACATGATGGTTATCCTTAATTTCATTTATAATTTCAATCCCGGTTTCTGCCGCCTGAAAACTGAAAATCTGCAGGCATTCTTCTGCAATTTGCTTTAGTCCGAATATCTCAGGTGAGTAATCAAGCCTGTTAGTTTGCGAACGGGACCAGATCAGTAAATTTTCCAGCAAATTATACACGGTTTTAACCGACAGATGCAGGTTCCTGACGAATGCTTCGAGATCGCCTAAGGGTATCTTATGAAAATTGTGATTGACCATGTCTGCGAGGCTTACCATGCTGCCAAGGGGATTTTTGAGATCGTGGGCCATGATGGAAAAGAATTTATCCTTCGTCATGTTCAGCTCCTTTAACCGGTATTCAGATTTGGCCAAATCCCGGTTCATTTCTTCAAGCATTTTTTTCTGTTGCGAAAGGATATCGCTTGTCCTTTTTTTAATTCTGTAAGAACGATATACGACAACCGCCACAATTGCCGACAATAATAAAAGCAATCCGAAAAATAACTTATATCTTATCTGGCGGCTCACCTCCATGTCTTTCATGCTGTTCTGAAGCCTGAGCATTTCATTTTCCTTGTTTTCGCGCTCGGTTATATAAGCAACCTGCAAATCGAAAATTTTGTTGCGGCTTTCATTATATATACTATCCTTAAGGCTGACAAACTTCCGGTGATATTCAAAGGCTTTCCGGTAATCACCCTTTGCATTGGAAACTTCCGACAAATATTCGAAAATGCTCGGTATAAATTCGGTTACCCTGCCTTCAATGGCTTTTGCAAGCGACAAATTCAGAAAATGGATGGCATCGTCATAATTTCCAACCGAATAATAATAGTGCGCGAGATTATTAAGCACATTGACTTCAGCCCTACTGTTTGAAATTTCACGGGTCAGTTCAAGGGATTTATTTAAGTACTCCAGTCTTTTCTGGCTATCACCTATAGTTCCATAAACATTCCCAATATTATTCATGGCAACGATCATATATAGCTTTTCCGACAGATTTTCGTAAAGCTCAAGTGAGCGCTGATAATAGTTGAGTGATAAATTTAAATCGAAATCGTTTTGGTAGCAGATGCCCAGGTTGTTGTAGCAGCTTGCAATTCCAAGTGTATCTTTTATTTCTTCCCTTATTGTGAGAGCTTTTTTAAAGAATTCACATGATGAAGAAGGATCAGTTTTCAGATTCAGAGTGCCCATAAGATTCAAAGCCAGGGCCTTACCGATTTTGTTACCAATACTTTCGAATAAATCCAATGCCCTGGAACAATATTCTACTCCCTTACTTTGGTTACCGATGCCCGAAAAAAGCTGTGACAAGCTGATGTAAACCGATGCTTTCCTTCCTGTATCGGCAATTTCTTCAAATATTTCAAGGGCTTTTAAATAATGATCCATTGCGAGGTCAAACCGGGCTATGCCGGCATAGCCACATCCGATTACATGATACGAAACAGCTGTGCCCTTTTTAAAATTCATTTGGTCAGATACGGCCAGAAATCGCTTTCCGGATTCAATTAAAACTTCGGGTAGTTCTTTTTCGAGCCTTTGAATGGAATCAAGAATGGCGATAATTTGTTGTTGATCATAGGGGATTAGTGAACCCGAATCTGCCACCGTTGCATTCGTCAAATCTGCAATTGCTGATTGGATGATGCAGGCAATAAAGATAAATGTAAGGAATATGTTATGCACTTGTTTTTTTACGAAAGAAATGCAAATTGGTTAATTCCAGGGACGGTATGATTGTCATGAAGAAAGATTATACCAAAGTGAAATTCTGTATAGTCCGCTTCATCGGACGTAACGGAATTTCTTACTTCGGTATTACATCCTGAATTTTGCGAAGCGTTCATTGCTACCAGTGTGTATTAGCTTTTGCCTGAATTGGGCAACCGGTAATTGTTTTTATCCTGGTTTTTTATATGCACATTCCGGTCGCAATCAGCATTAAGATAACCTTAAATTCCTTATTTGGTTTTTGGTAGTTTGATTATGTTTTTATTTTTTGCCAAGATAAATCTCTATAAACCATAACCTGAAAAGCGGGTCAATAAATTCAATTTTATCTCCCCATAAGTCAATGATTTCACTGTTCTCGAGTGAAGATTTGATGCGGGTGATATTCCCCTGGGTTCCCAGGTCGTAGGTGGCTAAGGTTTCTTTTGTAGAAAATTTTGTTACACCAAATGCCAGAGCTTTTAAAAAATTGATTTGTTTGTTGGTGAGGTGGTCAAGTTCGCGTTGAAACATGAGTGAGTTTTGAATCAGCAATTCATGAAGGGTTAACGCAATTATTTCTGAACTGCACTTTTTAGCGGTATTCTGCCAGACATTTTTGGCTAACATCTGGACAAAATAGGGATGATTTTCCATCATTGCCGCTATTTGCGCCGACAGCTCATTAGAAATTGACTTCCCTGTGGAAGAAAACTGCCGTATAATATATTCTATCCAATATTGTTCAGGAATTTTATTCAGAAACCTGGTTTCCCCAAATTTGTAAAACGGCATTGATTTATTTTCGAAAATTTCAGCAAGCATGTGTCTTTTACTGCCATACAGGCAATAAGCAACCTGCTGATGCCTTTGCCAAATTGATCTCAATTTTTTTTGGAAAGCTAACGATTGATCAAATTGAGTAATATTTTGAAATTCATCAATACAAACTACTATCCTGATTTTTCTAGCAATTGAAATGCTTTGCGGAAGTTCCAATATTTCATCCTGCGATTTTTTTAATTCTTGCCAGTCAAAGGTAATTTTAAAATCATGTACCGGATCCAAACCTATATTAAAGCGCGGGATCAGATTTGAAAAGAACTTTTTCCCATTTTTTATCCAATCTTCCCATTTGGTCGAAGTAATCCTGATTAGTTTGGTCGCAAAATCTTCATAGAAATTTTCCTCACTTCGAATATTGAACAGATCAATAAAACAGAAATACAGCTCCGGATTTTCAGATTTAATTTGTTCGGATACCTTCTTGACCAATGAAGATTTTCCCCATCGCCGGGGCGATATAAGAATGGTATTTATCCCACTTTTGAGATTAATTTTGATAGTTTCCAGGTCCCTATCCCGGTTGATGAAATGTTTCCCTTCAGCAAATTTGCCAAAAATAAATGGTGCTTCCATCGCGAATATTTTGGCACAAATGTATAAAACATATTTGTATTATACAAAACAGTTTTATACAAAACTGTTTTGTAAATCAGAATCTCTCTTCGACGAGCCATCAGGCTGTAATGGCATAAGATAAAAACCAATAGCTCTTCGTTGCTGAAAGGCTGGCTGGTAAATTTTGAATAAAAACCCCGCCAACGGCGGGATTTTCTGGTTATTATTTGCGAAGATAATACAACCGCCATTAGCAGAATGTGGCAGCCTATTATTTTTTTATGGTACCTGACAGCTTTTACCCTGGTTCGGAAGCCATTTGTCATTTTTATCTACATTACTCACCTGTCCGTTCCGGTTGAAATCTGCATTCAAATATCCTTTCTTACCGGCATTCGGTGTCCAAACTCCTGTTTTATCTGTAGCATTTATGATATTGTTTGCATCGCCATCACCCGAAAACATTCCCCATTTACCTACTGCCAGTTGTTTATGAGCATTCGCGTCTCCAAAAGCCTGTCCAGAACCGGTGGTAAAGTCATAGGAATAAATACCACCGACAAGAGTCAATGGTACAGCAGACATTTCCCCAAGGTGATTTTTGTGCCACACAATTGCAAACAAGTTATTGGTAATGGTTGCCGTTATGATCAGATCGCTGAATCCATCCATCCCGGCAATTGATCCATCGTTCAAAAGGAATGCTGCCTGGCGGGCAATGCGCGTACCTACAGTCGCAGAACCTGCATTGACAGCATCTCTCAGTTCTACCAGCACCCAGTCCACCACATTCGCATTAGGCATAACGGCTACACTCTCCGTTCCTGAATAACTCCACGGTGCAACGTTATAAGGCTGTGTCAATGGAAGCAACCCAGCTGAGTTAAGAGAAGTATTCATATTTGTACCATTGAACGGTCCTTCAAGGTAGGCATTCAGGTTAAGAATAAAACCCGTTGCTCCTGTAATGCCCCCATTTGCCGTTCTTGGAAGCGGAATACCTTCATTCAGCATGATGTTGTTGATGTTTGCAAAAGCAAATTCACCCGCAGTCAATTCAGGATTTAGTTGAAGCTGAATTTTAAACATAATCCCGGGTGTATTGAAGCTGGTAGTTCCTGCAATTGCAAAAGTGATTTGATTTCCTGAGATTACCTTAACTGCACTCCATCCATTTGTCATTGTGCCGGTGGTAACAATATCTATGGCAGTCAATTCGGGAGTTTTATAGCTAATCGTTCCCTGTAGTGAAAACACAGATTGACCAGGTGGAAGGTTTGACATCAACACAGGCAGATCATAGATCGTATTAAGTTGCGCAGGGACATTAGGAATGGTAACCCAGGTGTCGTATATAGTGATATTCCCGCTCGATCCTGATGCACCGACATTATCAGTAGCTGTGACATGTATTACACCGCTTTTAAGCGCTGTGAGTAAACCGGAAGCATTGATCGTAGCAACTGTATTGTCAGATGTATTCCAGGAATATGGAGCCACTCCTCCTGAAGCATTGAATTGCTGGGTTTCTCCGGCAACTAGCGTAGCTGTATTGGGAGTAACAGTGATGGTAGAAAAATTAATAGTAGTAAATGATCCGTTCACGGTTTTTGCCAGCATTGTTTCATTGAAGAGCGCCTCGGTGAAATTCAGGGCAGTTGAACCTGTATAGATTGCAGAAACATTGAACTGGATGTTAAGTAAAATCCCGGATCCCGCAAGCGGAGTGGTTCCTGCAAAAGCAAGGATTATCTGCCCTGGCGTCGAAGTATTGAGAGAAATATTTGAATATCCGCTTAACAGTGTCCCGGAAGAAATATAAACCCACGGCGAAAGAATATTCTGGTTAAATGTGATTTTAATATTACCGGCTATGATCCCAAGTCCGGTCAAACTTGTTGTATTGATCGGAATTTCAACCATTGAGCCCTGCCAGGCAGTGATACCTGTAGGAATGGTCAGTTTCATAGCCCTGATTTCAATATCGCTGTCAGTCTGGTCGATGATTCCGCCATTATCCTGAACGGAAACTTTAGTAAATCCGGCTGCTGTTGCAGTGAGAAGTCCGCTTGAATTGATCGAAGCGACGGCCGGGTTGGTCACACTCCAGGTGTAAGGCGCTGTTCCTCCGCTTACAGTAAATTGCTGAGTCTCGCCTACCGATAGTAATGCACTGTTAGGCGAAACCGTAATGGCAGGCAGTGCGCTTATGGTTACGGTACCGTTTACAAAAGTCATGACCGGTGTGCCTTCATTAAAGAAGTTTGATGCTGTTCCTCCGCTGAATGCCACTGAGGCACTACCTGAAGCAGTGCATTGAAAACGTATGAAAAATAATGTCCCTGTCCCTGTCAGAGCCGAAGTTCCAGCATGAGCAATGTTGAGCGTTCCGGGAGTGGAATTGTTGACGGGCGGAATACCCCACGAGGAAATCATTGTGCCGGTCGTCTGGATTAAAGAATAATTTAACAACGAACTGCTGTAAGTTATCTTTAGTTGAAAAGACAGCACATTATATCCTGTGAGCGAATTATCAACATAAACCGGCACATCCACGAAGTTTCCCACAGTGGAATTCAATGCCGGGATTCTCATCTGAATGGTCTGCGACCGCGCTGCAAACGTGGCCATTGCCAGCCAGATTACCATGATGTATTTGAGACTTTTCATGATTGTAAGTTTTTATTTGAATCTCTTTTGAAATTTAATTTTCGTACAAGGGTTACCGTCATTGCGAGGAGCGCTTTTCAGCGACGAAGCAATCTGTTTTTTCATGGATTGCTTCGCCCCGCTTATGCGGGGACTCGCAATGACGTTTAGCCTGCATTTCATCTCACAATCTGAATTTTCTGAACTTCAGTTTTATTCGCAGTTGTTAGCCTTATGATATAGGTTCCGCCGGGCAGTCGTTCTCCGCCTGCATCCCCGGTGTTCCAGTTAATTGAATAGTTTTCCGCTGCATGTTTTCCATTCACTAATTCAACGATTATCTCGCTGTACTGGTTATAAATGGTTATTTGTACGTTATCCCCATCATTAACAACCTTGTATTCTATAGTCATCTTATCCCTGACCGGGTTGGGATAGCAACTCAGCGTTTTTCCCGTAATTGCACTCTGGTCATTCAACCCTGTAGCAATGCTGTTAATGGTAACGGTTCCATCGGTAATATTCGAAGACAGGTTGGATTCGTTCGCCATGAAGAATTTACCCTCGATTGGGATGGTCATTGTTGGCAGGTTATCTTTCGCCTTGAAATGAACAGAAGCAAATTCAAGATCGCTTACCAATGCTTCGACTCCTGCAAAGGAAATATGGATGATTCCATACTCGTCATCGATGTCGGATACAAAAGTCATTTCAGGCATCAGGCTTTCAATCTCAGTAGCTTCGAGATAATCCGGATCGTAATTAATCGTCATTTGTCCGGCGAAAACCTGGTCGACATCATTAAGGCTTAATGGCAACTCAAACTCCTCGCCAGGCATTGCTGTTGCGCTTCCGATCGCCAGTGAAGCCTGGGAAGTATATTGCGGCAGTGGGTTAAGCAGTTCAGCCGGAAAATAATTAATCCCTTCTATTACATAAAATAGTATCAATGATGCATCATAGGCTGTAATGCCTGCTGATCCACTGACATCAGCCACAATCTGCTGAGTGGAATTCAGGGTTATAATTGTTACCACATGCTGAAGCACAAGAGATGCATCATAAGCCTGGATATTCCCGTTCAGGCTGACATCTCCCATCATCGGGTTGATCACTCCGCTGGTTCCGAAAGGAAGATAATCCACCGAATTAGTGACCGGTTCGCCTGTTCCGCCGGGATTGCCTGAATGGGTCGGGCCTGTATTACTTCCCCACCAGCAGTTCTCGGCATTGATGACAAACGACTGGTTGACATTGTTCACCGCTTCATAGGTAATATCATAGAAATCGCAGTAATTAACTGTTGGATTGGATGCAGCAGTGGCATAAACCCCGCGTGAATTAGCATTGAAATTACAATACTGGATGGATGGACTTGCGCTGGTAAGTCTTATTGCGCCGTAGCTTGCCGTTGCATGCCTGAATATACAATACGCAAACCGTGTCTGAGGATCCAAAGCGACATCATTGACAATTATTCCTGACCAGGTTGAAGAACCTGATGAAGTTGCCGTACCGTCTGAATTGGAATCGCCTCCGTGAAAATCGTCGGTGATGCTTGTAAAAATGATATTGCCGATCTGCATCGCACCTAGGAGGCCTTCGGCTATCAGCCCGTTATTCACGGTTATCGTTCCGTACTGGGCAAATTTGCAGACGATTCCCGGGGAAATCGTAAGAGTTACTCCGGTTCCAATGGTGTAGTTACCGAAATAATAAGGAATGTTCGAAACTCCTCCAAACGAACGCTTCGGCAAGGTTACATCCTGGGTGAGTGTTTCATCATTAACTCTCAGACATTTGTAAGTTGTGCCTGAAATTATATTGCCTAATGCAGAAGAAGGGTATGCCACAAGTGAAATAGACATTGGAGCGTAAATGAGATTATCGAATGTATTATTATTAATAACCGGAGTGCAAACACCCAAATTCGTTATCCCATAATTCCCATAATTAAAAGTAGTGAAGTTAATGGACGGCGAAGCGCTGTACAGCCGGACAGCGTCGGTTGTGTAACGCATGATGGCGTAATCAATCGTGCTGGCATCGTCGCTAACATCATTGAACTGAATGTACGGACCATATATATTGGGCGATGTCGCAGAACCATTTTGCTCGGTATCGGCAGGGTTTCCATACGAATCATCTCTGTAATCGGTAAATACAACCCGGTTCCCCGAAGTTCCCGAAACGGTCAGCTTTCCGTTTACAACGATTCCCTGGCCCGACTGGGTTTTAATTACCGTTCCCGCAGGAATGGTAATTGTTGTACCTGAGTTAATCGTAATACCATTGATTAAATAAGTAATATTGGAATACCCTGCAAAACTTCGCTGGGGTATGGTTGCTGTTTGTGAGTAAGTTTCCGTTTGAATTCCCAAAGCTCTAAGTCCGATATTCGACAGGCTTATATTGCTGAAAGTAGGATTTGAGAACATGGCCATATATACCGGCGTGTGAGTAAAATTATACATTTGACAATTCGAAACTGCCGGATTAGCCGATCCGAATATTCCTACCGCCGATCCGTTTCCCTGCTGGAAAACAGTATTATCAATCTGAACGTATGCATCCTTAATTCTTACAGCCCCATAATAAGTGTCGGTTCCAAAAGGATTTGTGTAACCACCACCGGTATAACGGATTTCGCAATAAATCAACTTATTGTTTGCATCGATGGATTCAGGGTAAAACCAAATTCCAAACCAGCTGCTGTTTGTCGGGACCGATGCACTGCCGTCGTTGTTCGTGTCGCCTCCGACTGCATCATCTTCGAGAGCGGTGAAGTATATTTTTTCACCGGAGGTTCCGACAGCAATCAAACCACCGTTAACCTGAAAACCGCCCGAATAAAACTTCAGGATTATTCCCTGCTGCAGCGTTAGGGTCGCACTTGATGCAATACTCAGGGTTCCAGGGATAATATAGGCAATATTGCTGAATCCCGCAATACTTCTTTTAACCAGGGTAGCATCTGCTGAAAGTGTTAAATCTATTATACGAACGCCATTACTGCCATTTGCAGAAAAAGTTATATCGGAAAAAGTCGGATTGGAAGATAACGACATTGCAATAGGATCATAGTAACAGTTCTGAATTGTAACATAACTGAATGATGGCGCTGAGTTCCCGACACATATTATTCCGAAATAAGACTGGTCAATCAGTGTTTGATTAAAACTTGTAGGCGCAGTTCCCGCGTTCAGAAATTTGAGAACCCCGTCACCTCCTGCTCCTCCATATTGCAAATTAGTATAGGTTATCGTATTGAAAACATCATCGCTGTTATCACGATACTGCACAAAGTACCAGTTACCCCGTGAAGGAGTTGTTGCATTTCCATCCCCGTTTGAATCCATTGGATTTCCTACATTGTCATCGTATAGCGATGTAAAGATCACTTTTTCAGCAGGTGTCCCGTTGCATTTGAATCCTCCGTCCACATAGATACTCTTGTACTGCATTTTGATCACCACGCCTGCATTAACTGTCAGATTGGTGAGGTTCGAGATGGTCAGATCTTCGAGCAAAACATAAGTAATATTAGTGTAGCCGGCAACATTCCTTTTATAGATAGTTCCGTTCACAACCACATTATTACCGATTAAACCAAGTGCGCGCATGCCGACATTTGTAAAAGTATTACCCACAAAAGTCGGATTTGCGGATGCTGCAATAGCAAATGGCGTCCCCGTATTGTTGATCATTGAATTATTTGAAATCGTCGGGTTGGAAGCCTGGTAACAGCAGATACCGTAAGTAAGATCCCTGAATTCACAATTGGAGATGGTGGGACCGGCAGGCACAGGCGTGGTTGCTGCAATAGTTGCAACTGCGCTGGCATAAATATAGTGGTTCTGTCCTCCATTTGGATAAGAACCATAAGCTGTTGCATACTTCATTCTGACATAATCCATAATCGAGGTGGGATCGTAACCGTTGTCAAAAATTATGCCTCCCAAATCACCTAATACCGGAGTCGAAATGGTTCCGTCTTTATTCGTGTCGGAAGGATTTCCGAAATTGTCGTCCCTGGCCGATGTAAAAGTGATCCAGTTTGCCGAAGTTGCATCAGCGACAAGTTTTCCCTGGATGATTATTCTGTATGAATTACTTGGAGATTTAATAACAACACCCGGATCGATAGTCAACGTCAAACCAGAAGGTACCGTTATTTCAGCAAGCATCACATAGGTGATGTTCGACACTGTTGTGAAATTTCTCTGAATGATATTGGCATTAGCAGTTAAAGTGCCGCCCAGCAGGCCGATGGCATCATACTGATTGTCCATGAATGATAATACATTATTCGTAAAAGTAGGATTTGCTTCAAATGACATTGCAATTGGGGTAAGCTGACTTGATCCGACCGTATTGTTGGTAAAGGTAGGAGATGAGGTATTCTGGAACAAGGCTCCGAAATAATTTTGCTGTAATTCGCAAAGGTCAATCGTTGGACCGGCATCATAAAGGCTGATACCACCAATGCTGCCATATCCGGCATATCTCAATTTACATCGGCGCATAACGCTGGCATCATTGCTTTCATTGTAAAACCTTACACCGTACCAATTACTTACAGCAGGAGCGGTGCTCGTTCCGTCGTTATTCGTATCTCCTCCCCAGTTATCATCCCTGTCGGAAGTGAAGAAGATATTTTGACCGATGGCGGCATCCGCAGTCAGAGTTCCGCGAATGTCAAACATAGTTCCGTATCGGAATTTAAGAATATTTTGTGAACCAATAACCATTGTTGTTCCATTTGCAACAGTATAACCATTGTACATATAGTAAGGGACCGCTGCAGTCGGTAATGTCCAGGTACCGGTATGAGTGGAATGAGCCACATAGAATGCATCTACATCATTGGCAGTAAAATTGCAGCTTCCGCCAATCGTTAACGTAGCAGCCCCCTGGTAAATTAAAGGCCATAAATTATTGGTAATGCTGCAACTTGTCAGGTTGACTGTCGAATTGGTATTAAGGTAAATGCCCTGGTTACAGCGGATGATGCTTGTTCCGTTCAGGGTTGAAGCAGACCCGTTTTGTGCATAGATTCCATACCCGTATGAACCATAATAACCCAAAAGATCAATCACTCCGCCTGTCATATTCAGTGTTCCGTAAACATTGACTCCGTAGTAGTGGAGATATTCGAGGTTGCTGTTGGAAAGCGTGGCTGTCCCGCTGTATATTATGAATTGCTGGGCATATCTTATGAAGCAGCCGGTTAAATTCGCCGTACCCGAGAAACTTGTGTTACCAATCTGGATATACTGCCAGTCGCCTGGGGCAGGTGAGACCTGGTTCGAGGTAAAAGTTGCAGTATTGGCAGTCAGCGTTCCCAAAACATCTAATCTTCTGCTGCTGTTAAATTTAACAACAACATTTGGGTCCACCGTTAATGTCACACCGCTATTAACCGAAACATCCCCAATTACGATGTACGGGCTTCCGGCAATGTTCCATGTTGTATTCACGGAAATGGTTCCTGATACGTCAGTCCCATAGGAGATGCCGTAAATAACCATGCAAAGAATCATTGTAACAATCTTTTTCATGTGTCTAAAATTTTTTAAATTACAGATATTGTTGCACTTGCATTTTTTAAATTTAATCATTCTCGGTTGATATCCTATAATTTACTCCGGATATTTTTAGGTGTCCAATTATTAAAAATAATTATATATCTATATACAAAGATATATTAAAATTTATAAGACTTAAATATTATCTGTTAAATATTTGTTAAAAGATTCAGCAGCTAAAATGAAACAACCGAATCTTATTTTTAAAAGATTCGGTTGCTCAACTTGGGATATATTATTTGCGAAGTCGTCTGCCTGTGAAATCAGATTGCTTTGGGTTTGCTGGTACCCTGGTTTATTGAAATACCTCCTTTGCTTGTGTCAAAACTATCCTGAACTACTGAGGCACCTGGCAACTTTTGTCAATATTGGGCAGCCAGTAATTATTTTTATCCGGATTATTTATGAGTCCGCTCCTGTTAAAATCAGCATTCAGGTATCCCTTTTTCCCGGCATTGGGTTTCCAAACTACTGTTTTATCGGTAGTGTTGATGGTATTGTTTGCATCGCCATCACCCGAATACATTCCCCATTTGTCTGCGGTCAATTGTTTATGAGCATCAACACCGCCATAAGCCTGTTCAGAACCGGTCGTAAAATCATAGGAACAAGCCCCTCCTGCCGGAGTAAGGGGCACTGCCGACATTATTCCTATATGGTTATTGTGCCAAATAATGGCAAACAGGTTATAGGTAACAGACACTGAAATCACAAGGGGACTTATACCATCCGTTCCGACTATTGATCCATTGTTGAGGATAAATGCCGCCTGACGTGCAATTCTCGTTGCTGTAGTGGCAGAGGCAGCATCAGCCGCATCCCTGAATTCAACCAGGATCCAGTCAACTATATTGCTGTTGGGGATGGAAGTTACAGAATCCGTTCCGGGATAAAACCATGGAGAAACATTATAAGGCTGTTCGAGCGGTAAAAGATTGGCGGAGTTTAATTCTGTATTCATATCAGTCCCGTTAAAAGTGCCCTCAAGTAACACTTTCAAATCAACTGTTATATCCTGAATTGGATTTTTTACAATTATAGGGATCATCAGTGTATCATATAAATAAGGATCGCAAACCGAATTGCCGGCAACAAGTTGAACCTGATATGTTCCAGCGCTTGTATAAGTATGTGTTGGATTTGTTTGATCAGAAATACTGCCATCACCAAAATCCCAATGATAGATATCTGAATTATTGCTTAGATTCGTAAATGTAACATCTGCATTACCGTTTTCATTCAGATATGGCATCAATGGAATATAGGCAAAATATGCATTGGGTTCCAAACATCGGACAGAATCTATATAGGATGCATTAGTAAATGTTTCAGTATCTCCCGTAATCTTACCCTCAACAGTCAAAACAGGCATTCCAAAAGCAGGATCAAACCATTGATATATAACATCTGTTGTTTGATTAGGTGGGCTTGGATTCCCGTAAAGAAAAACTGAATCGTTATGAAAAACTAATGTTTTCATTTTAAGAACAGACGAATATGTTCCATAAGGTGTAGTTAAACTACCCCAACCTTCAACATAATTTACTCTTTTCTGGTAATTCTTATAAATAATATCTACGCCAACAGAATTAAAATCAATGTTGTATGCAGAGTTAACACTGTCGCTGTTTAAATATTGAATCGGGAACATAAAAATAGTATCAGCGCTAATATAATTTGTGACCATTTTTATCGGTATCGAACCATAACCAACGGTCATACCAATGATGCTTTTTTCCAGTACTTGTGAGTCTTTTTTATAAAGAGAGGCGATATTTGATAATGAAATTGGCCCTATAACCAATGTATCTTCACTTATCATGCAAAGATTGGTTGTATCGTTCCATGCATTGTTGCACCACATTGCGCCGCCTCCGCCTGACGTACAATCAATAACCCATAAATTCTTATAACCCGAATTGTCAGGATCTGTATAGGTCTGATATTTTTGGGTATTAGCGCTCAAAGTATCATAAACCCAAACATGATCAACACCTGTTTGCTGAAAATCATAAACGATCAGTTGAGCTGAATTGGCTTTACTAACCATATAACTATCGGCAACAGAAGCAAAATCAGAACTGTTGTAGGTTATTTGCGAATGTCCTCCGGTGAAAAGAATGCATTCGAATAAAATTGTCAGATAAATAGTTTTAATCTTTTTCATGAGTAAAAAATCAATTTAACGGAAAAATAGAAAAAAAGTTTACCCGGAAAGGTTTGCATCTGCTCCTATAACCTTTCAGGCAAGATATATATTCAAAAGAGCAGTCGTATATAAATACCAACCGGCCTCTCAATATTGGAAAGCCGGTTGGTAAATTTGGATAGTATTTGCGAAGATGTCGGATGGTACTTTGAACGCATCAGTTTTTTTAAAGCCTTATTTGATTATTGCAATCCTCCTTTCTTTTTAACAAAACTTAACCGATTTATTGAGGTACCTGACAACTATTGCCTGTATTTGGAAGCCAGTAATTATTCTTATCTATGTTGTTTACCTGCTTGTCCATGTTTGCGTCACCCATCAGGTATTCACTTTTTCCAGCCTGATTTTTCCAGGTGACGGTTTTATCGGTGTCGTTAATAATACTATTTGCATCGAGGTCGCCGGAATACATTCCATAAAATCCGCTTCCGATATTTTTCTGCGCATTGATTCCGAACGCTTTTTCAGCTCCGGTTGTAAAGTCATAACTATAAAGACTACCGGCGGGTATTACAGGATCAACGGTCATTATTCCCAAATGATTCCTTTGCCAAACCACAACGAACAACTGGTTACTGATAGAAAATTCTATAGGTAAACGTGAATACCCGTCAAGATCAACAACCAAAGCGTTATTTCTCAGGAATGCCGCCTGTCTTCCGATGGTGGTAGCAGGCGTAGCCGATGGAGCATCAGGTGCATCACGGAATTCGAGCAATACCCAATCCACAATGTCCGGGTTTGGGACCGAAGGTACTGATTCTGTTCCGGAATAATTCCAGGGAGCTATATTGAAGGGCTGATCTAATGGTAGAACCGGGTTCAAATCGGTTCGCATATAAACGGAACCATCGAAATCATAAGGTCCCTCGAGGGCAACCTTGAGATCGAGCTCTGCCGAACCTGTCACTTCCATGTATGCAGGCAGGTAAAACTGAGGCGTTCCGGGATCATTGCTGAGTATCAAAACAAAACCTGTGTAAAATCCCGGTCCGTATCCGGAAGCATTGAACGTTACGGAAATATCAAATCCCTGGCCACCCGGAATGGATCCGCCCTGGGGGGAGATGAACAGGAAGTCGAAGTCGTTGAAATAGACCCTGACGTCATCCACGAACCAACCTGGAAAATTATTAGCAATGTCATCGCCTGTATCGAACATAAACCTTATTTTTATTTCCGAATTCCAGTATATTGAGATATCCATGGTAGTAGTGATCCAGCCGCCGGAACTGCCCGGTATGCCTTCACGAATCCTGTCCCAGTTATATCCTCCGTCAGTGCTGATATCTACAAAACACTGGTCGTAGTCGCTTTCCACTTCCCACCATTCATTGAATTCGAGGTAAACCGGGATTTCAACGTGTGGCAGAACAATGGTTGGTGATATGATCGCTTCCTGAACCGTTGAATCATTGTCATAGTCTGCCGTAGTTTCATTGCCGCACCACCAGCTTTTTTGTGGACTGTACGGATTCAAACCCGACTGATGCCATTGTGCTTCTGTCATCCTGTAGTTTTCAATTCTCCAGTCCCCAACACCGTACTCAAAATCATCCAGGAAAATATCAACTTGTCCCGCAAATCCGGATTTGCTTTGATTATCTTTTGTTACAAGCTGTTTATGGGATTTAATGTCTTTGTCGTAGTATTCAGGTATCGTTCTTTGAATTACCGGTGCGAAGGATGATTGATTTTGTAAGGTACATCCGATAACCGGTTTTATTTGTTGATTAGCTTGTTTTTTCAAAGGTTCAGCCTGTGGCAAGGTGAAATCAAGAACCGAATTTTCGTCGCCCCAGTTCTCGATATAAAGATTCTGGATTTCGAAACCATCTGGGGGAAGTGATGAAAACATATAGTCAACATTGGGAATGACAAGGTCCGGGGCGCTCCTGCCATAAGCAAGCATTTTGACTACGGTGAGCGGGAAGAGAGGATCGTTACAGTCAATAAAAATGTTGTCGACAAGATATTTGTCGTCAAATCCGGCATAGTATATTACATTTACCCGTTGCGATTCACCTGGTTCTAATTGAAAAGAGGAAGGTGCAAAGTCAAAGTAATAATTATAATTAAAAATACCATAAACATCGAGCATTTGAGAACCGGTGTTGAGGACTTCAAATGTCGTGGAATCGGTGATTCCTAAATATACATCGCCCATGTCAATCACTTCGGGAATAGCAGTACAACGCGGACCATCCATAATATTTAGAATCACCGGAACCTGAGTTTGCATTTCGAGGAAACTGTAATCTATATTTATTGCAGTATTATAAATTCCCCAAGGCAAACCGGTAGCCTCAATGATCACTTTGAACATTTCTGAACCTCCGGCAGGGATGATTCCTATAAGTGTATTCGAAGAAAGGTCATCAAGGTAGGCATAATCTTTAGTAAACCATTTATTGCCATCAAAATCATCCGTTGGAATGAGTTGTTGCCCGCCCTCGCCAAACATATACCACATCGCTTCCGGCACTCCGGGATTCTGGTCACCGCGTTTGATAATGTCCACTCCGTCAACCGTTAGCTGGCAGTCGAAACCGCCTCCGCCTCCACCGTTCCAGATGCCATTATAAACTTCAACTGCAATACGGTTTCGGCCTTGTACAAGCATGCCGGTAATATCATAAGATTGATCCCAGTAATTTACACTGTGGTCATCATAATGGTAATCGAGCTGCATCACACCGTTTATCCAAACTCTGCATCCATCATCGAAGCCTAGATAAATTATGGCATCTGAATATTCAGGGATTTCGATATCTTTCACAAATTGAGCCATATCCGGAGAAGAATTTAGTAAGGTTCCCGGACAAGGAGTTGATTCATAAGTCCACCCAAAATCAATAAACTGTTGTCCGGTTGATCTTGCCAGCTTCAGCCAGTCGTATCTGCCATAATCCATTTCCCACCATTCCCGCTGAAGGATATCTTCAGGCGGCATAAGAATCATTCCGCTCTGTCCGTAATAGTACCATAAGGCTTCGGGTGCACCGGGATTTTGATCCCCCCTTTTGATAATATCTGAGCCATCAACGGTTAGCTGGCAATCGAAGCCACCGTTGCCTCCCCCCATATATACACCATTGAAAACCACAATACTGATTCGATTGTTCCCCGGCTGAAGATAATAACTGATGTCCGCAGTTTCATTCCAATATTCCATACCATGATCACCGAATTTATAATCCAGAACCATCTGACCGTTTATCCAAATCCTGCATCCATCATCAAAACTCAGGTAGAGCATAGCGGAGGCGAATCCCTGCGGAATGATAATATCCTTTATAAACATCGCCTGGTCCGGTGCGGCGTCGAGTATACCGTTATCTCCATCCAGTGGAGTTGAACCGTAATTCCATCCCAAAAGCAGCAAGCCCGATTCAACAGTGGTGCTCATTTCGTATTCGATTGTGTTCTCAAGATTGTTGGTTAGTGTCAGATTATCATAGAATTTTTCTCCGGAATACAGTGTGAAGTTGAAGTCGGGAGGACTGGTGATAATATCCGGAATATCTACTCCTGTGCCTGTAAGCATAACTTCAACATAAAATAATTCAGGATGGTCACTTTCGACGATCAGGTGTCCTTCAGCCAAACCAATATACGAAGGCTGGAAAATGACTTCAACATTTATGCTTTGTCCCGGATTTAAAACAGCCGACGGGGTGTTCGTATAGAAATCCATATTGTCGGTATAAATGGCAAACAAGTCTATAATATTTTCGCCATAATTACTGATGGTTACAAACTGTGAAGCGGTTTCGCCCTGGTCAACTTCACCGAAATCGAGGCTCAAGGTCGAAAAGTTAAGGTCGGTTAGTCCTGGTCCAATGTACTTGTAAATAAAAGCCAGTCCTGTTTCATCGTTGAAACCGCCAGCCCATCCTGTGGTATTATTCACCCATTCAGAATGGAAAAAGTTAATCCCCTCGCTTTCGGGTGCATAATGCCAGTCATGCCCACCATTCAGCGAAAATGAAAGTCCATTGGGTGCTACCACACCAGCCGAAACGAGGGTACTGACTGTGCCGGGAACATACGTGATATCCCAATTAAGGACAGGACCTGTCGAGGTGACCGGCGACCAGGTTACACCGCCGTCACCCGTTTCATTCAGCGAGGTATAATACCAGCTTTGATGATCCATGATCACACCCTGGTTTTCACCATAAAAAGCCGAATATATCGCACCCGGATAGGGTGAAACGGAAACAGCCCAGGTAATCCCCCAGTCGGTTGATCTTAAAACACGGCCTTGTGTTGTAGGTACCCAGATGGAGTTAGCATAAAAAGCATAATTGTCAACGGTGGCATATTCGTTAGTTAATGGAGTCGGAATATTTTCCGATGAAACTCTTGTCCAAGTCGTTCCACCGTCGGATGTAATGTAAATTTCGAAGTATCCGTCAACGGGATCTCCAAGAGTTAATCCGTTAATGTTATTAAAAAAATGAACAATATCGGGGAATGAAGTTGGATCGGTATAAACACCGCTTTGGCGCGTCCAGTTCAGCCCGCCATCATTTGTTTTGAAAAGTCCCGGCTGGCCGGTCCATGCGCCACTTCTGTACATAGGTACAAAGGCTATCTGGTCGCTGAGAGCAAAGATCATAGACGTGCTGAGTTCTTCGGTAGTAATAGTGCCGGGTGTCCAGGTTGTGCCACCGTCAGTAGTTCTTGAAAATACCTGCGAAAGTATTTGCTGTCCGTAACCGGCATGGGCTGTAATCCACACCACATCTGCATCCACGGCATGGATGTGCCTTATCTCCTTTGGTACGGTAAATCCGGGATCCTGAATAAGCCATTGTGCACTCAGGCTGATTGGAATGATAATTCCAGCTAAAAATGTGAGTAATCTTGTTTTCATAAATTTCTTCCTGTTAATAATTATTAGTTTTAAATCTGTTAGTTTTCCGAATGCGAAAATTTCTTTGTTTTAATTCTTGCAAATTTAATATGTGTTGAATTTCAGAAGCGGGATAATTATTATTTGCCGGGAATTAATTATTATTTGAAGTTGCAGGTGGATTACTTTGACTCACTGTAATACTACACAGATAAGAATCTCAACTCAGGTTATAAGGAAGGGAAAAGGGTATTCGCGCATTTGCGGCTTTTTCTGTTTGAGTTTCAATTCCACCCTGGTACGATTAAAAGCCTGTATTCTTTTCAACACATAATAAGAAATTCGTAGTTTCAATTCCACCTTGGTACGATTAAAAGTAGGAATAGGCAAATAAGTATGGCCAAATACCGGAGTTTCAATTCCACCTTGGTACGATTAAAAGATTATCAAGCAAAGCCCAATATGCAGGTTCTGATTCGTTTCAATTCCACCTTGGTACGATTAAAAGCAAAATCAATTTCCTTTAACAATTTATCTTTTAGCGTTTCAATTCCACCTTGGTACGATTAAAAGCGTTGGCGAAATTGATGGCCACGAACCAGATCAATGTTTCAATTCCACCTTGGTACGATTAAAAGCTTTTCATCATCGGAAACAAAATCAGAATCTCGTCCGTTTCAATTCCACCTTGGTACGATTAAAAGTAGGTTTAGGAAAGCATACTCAAATGGCAATATTGTTTCAATTCCACCTTGGTACGATTAAAAGAATTTCCAGTTGTTATGTATATGGTGATAAATCCACGTTTCAATTCCACCTTGGTACGATTAAAAGAGGGGACAGCCTTTATTGTCCTCTCTCTCTTTCATGTTTCAATTCCACCTTGGTACGATTAAAAGAAAGTTGCTGGTAACGGCTACAGCTATGTTTAGGCGTTTCAATTCCACCTTGGTACGATTAAAAGTATATTGCGGAAACTCAAGATAATTTACAACTGTCAGTTTCAATTCCACCTTGGTATGATTAAAAGCCTTGCGACAATAGTTTCTCCCTGATATTTTTATGTTTCAATTCCACCTTGGTACGATTAAAAGATCTTGGATTCCCTTCTTTGTCATCGTATTTATGTTGTTTCAATTCCACCTTGGTACGATTAAAAGCCCCAAATCCGCTTCCAAATCTTCCATAACTGACCAGTTTCAATTCCACCTTGGTACGATTAAAAGACCCATAGCCGCTCAGCCTTTCCTGAATCGTTTTTGGTTTCAATTCCACCTTGGTACGATTAAAAGTTTTCGTTTGCAGCCAACACGGTTAATTTAATCCTGTTTCAATTCCACCTTGGTACGATTAAAAGGATAAAGGGGTGAAATCTTAGATTCTTCTATAATAGTTTCAATTCCACCTTGGTACGATTAAAAGTTCATAACCGTTACCCGACCATGAAGTTTAACTCGTTTCAATTCCACCTTGGTACGATTAAAAGTGGTATGAGACCGGTCAGCACGGCGGATATAACTGCGTTTCAATTCCACCTTGGTACGATTAAAAGTTCCCTATCCCGGTCTGGTCGCCGATGATCAAGCCCGTTTCAATTCCACCTTGGTACGATTAAAAGAGTATTTACAACAGTAACGCCCTGATTGGCGGTACACGTTTCAATTCCACCTTGGTACGATTAAAAGAAACGAGGCAGAAAACACTTAGAAAAATAACACCCTAGTTTCAATTCCACCTTGGTACGATTAAAAGTTCCGGGGGGAATAAATGGAGAGCCGTTTATACCGTTTCAATTCCACCTTGGTACGATTAAAAGTTTATTTCTTCAGATTCCAGATAATTCCATACTTTGTTTCAATTCCACCTTGGTACGATTAAAAGATGGATTTCTGGGGGTATAGACCTATGGATTTCCGGTTTCAATTCCACCTTGGTACGATTAAAAGTAGTCATTCGCCGCACGGGAAGTTGAATCTGAATTGTTTCAATTCCACCTTGGTACGATTAAAAGTTCAATCGTTACTCTGTCTTTATGTTTCATATATGTTTCAATTCCACCTTGGTACGATTAAAAGCTTCTTCGTTGGCAATGTAAAGCACCTTTTTGCCGGTTTCAATTCCACCTTGGTACGATTAAAAGTTTCCTGTACTAACCTCATAACCCTGTCGTAGAGTTGTTTCAATTCCACCTTGGTACGATTAAAAGTGTCCTCGTCGGCAATATGCCCTATTTTGAACTTCGTTTCAATTCCACCTTGGTACGATTAAAAGGAGGAAGCAGCGAAGTGGTCAACTCCCGTAGCCTGTTTCAATTCCACCTTGGTACGATTAAAAGTAAATCCAAATTTTCATTGTCGTTCGTTTTTTCTGGTTTCAATTCCACCTTGGTACGATTAAAAGCCTGATCTGAAAACTGTAATTTAATTTTTCTTGTCAGTTTCAATTCCACCTTGGTACGATTAAAAGATTTGAAAAAAGACTTTCAGAAAAAGCACAATCACTAGTTTCAATTCCACCTTGGTACGATTAAAAGACTGAAGCTCGCAGCTTAACGTTCCCGGCAGGAAGTTTCAATTCCACCTTGGTACGATTAAAAGTTCTACCCTTGGCTCCAAATAAGATTGTAAGCTCCGTTTCAATTCCACCTTGGTACGATTAAAAGACACATATCATTATTGAGCCTGCGTAACATCTGCCGGTTTCAATTCCACCTTGGTACGATTAAAAGTAATTCCATTTCCGTAGAAGAAAACCCATCTATAACGTTTCAATTCCACCTTGGTACGATTAAAAGCCGTTCAAAATTACAGTAAAAAAACCTTTTTTCAAGGCTTCCGGAAGCATTTTTTGGCATTTTTTCTTTCGGTTCATTGTCGATCTATCAAAATATAAAAAACACCGGCTTTCGACGATTTTGTATCTGTTTGTTTATCAGGATGTCAAAGAACGATTTGTAATTTAAGGACAGGTATTATTCCCCTTTTTAATAACTTATATTCCCATCGACGACTACAGGATATTTTCAAGCCCGGCTCTTTCAACTCCAACGATCTCTTTTTCAAGCCACTTCTCCTGCCTCGTCTTGAATATAATCAAACTATCTGATTCAATATCCATAATCCCTGAAGCTTTCGATTTTAGTTCCTTAAGTTTTACATCTGTAATCTCCCCCTCGAAAACTGAATTCTGAATCCAGTTCAGGTATTTCCGGCAAAGTTTCAGCATTTTACCAACCCGTTTCTCGTTTATATCGTAAACTAAAATAATGTACATGGGAGATTGATTTAGATTGTTTAAGATTAATTAGATTGATGGGATTGATGGGATTGAGGAGATTGATGGGATTGATGGGATTGATGAGATTGATGGGATTGATGGGATTGATGGGATTGATGAGATTGATGGGATTGAGGAGATTGATTTGTTGTTGTTCGCTTTCGCATGCTTGAGAGTATTTTAATAAGTCCCAGGCTTTCATCATA
>Ga0172369_10001972_pt1 | contig 28844 bp, 28 predicted proteins | sample LakKiv25m_FD_114539 | JGI IMG/M metagenome (GOLD analysis project Ga0172369, IMG submission 114539) | Freshwater microbial communities from Kabuno Bay, South-Kivu, Congo - kab_022012_11.25m | ecosystem: Environmental > Aquatic > Freshwater > Lake | place: Democratic Republic of the Congo...
CGGTAAATTTGAAACCTTGAATAAAATGCATTTGTTCATAGTTTATTAAGGGTTTTACCGCCTAAAAGGAAAGGGAAATATTTCTCTTGAAAATCAATGGGTTATGATAAAACTGCGGAAAATATATAGGTGTTAAAATAATACTTATAGAATTATAGTAGCATAATAATACTTAAATTAGCAAGCGTCCTTAAGGCTATATTTATTTCAAAAATGATATAGTTATATATTAATTTAAAATTATTAAATTATATATAATATTTTTATTGCATTTTTGATTTTAATATGTTATCTTTATTTCAGTTATGACAAATTCGCATGTAATCATAGATGCCGATTGGGAAGACTACGTGAAAAGACTCTTACAGGTAGAGTTAACCAAAAAGGGCATGAAATACCCAGATCTAGCAAAGAAGCTTTCAGAAATAGGCATAGATGAAAAACCAGAAAATATTAATAACAAGATAAACAGAGGCAGTTTCAGGGCAGTTTTTTTAATCCAATGCTTGAAGGCTATTGGATGCAAATCTTTACCCATTGAACTTGAAATGTGAGGGAATTAGATAAATGAAAAATATTATTGAATTTTATAACACCTCGGTGATTAACCAAAATTATAGAACAGATATTTCTTCTGAGGATAAAAAAAGCTATGGTATAGTTTATACCCCTCAATTTCTGGCCGACTACGTATCACAAAAAACAGTCTACTATTTTCTTCGTGATTTTAAAAAAAACCTCCATCCCACTTTTAAAAAAATAAGACTGATCGATGCCTCATGCGGAGATGGGCAGCTATTGCAGTCACTTTGGACCCAATTGACGAATCAACTATTGGCGTTCAAAACCCGATCAGCGTTGAATCCGATAGAAGTCCTTTGTGGAATTGATATCAATAAAGATGCAGTCCTGAAAACAATGGCTAGGATCAGCACTTTTTCCCATAGTAAAGATTTTTTTAATTTCAAAATTATTAAGACTAATGCTCTTTTCCCATTTGATAGCATTTCGCGCGAAGAAGGATGGAAAATAGTAAAAGATCGCTTCGGGGCACCAGAGGGTTTTGATATTTTTATAGCCAATCCGCCTTGGGGCGCTGATATCAACTTTAAAGAAAGCCTCTTAAAAAGAGAATACCGTATGTATAAAGGACCTTTTGAGTCCGCAGATTTATTTATTGAGTTAGCCCTTTCAGTCATAAAACCTGGCGGTTATTTTGCATTCATACTGCCCGACTCGTTATTTGCTTTTGAAAGGAAAGAGTTACGAGAAATGCTCTTAAGTCAGACGACTATTAAATTTATTGCACGATTGGGGGAGAAAATATTTCAGGACATTAACAGGGCTTGTGCTATTTTAATTGGCAAAAAAGAAGCTCCCTCCTTTTCTCATAAAATAAAATGCCTACGGCTAACTCCCGAAGCAAGAAATGAAATCTTATTAAACAAAAAAACATTTTGTGACGCAGAAAAACTCCTTGCCCATGAAGTATATCAACAGAGGTTTAATGAAAATAGCAATTTTCTTTTTGACATAGACGTTAAAGAAGGTGAAGAAAAAACGCTTAACAAAATAAAGTCCAATGTTAATTTTCTGGGGAATTACTTAATTAGCTCTCGTGGCGTTGAACTGTCAAAGACAGGAAGCGTATGTAAATGTAAAAGTTGCGGCCTATGGATGCCTCGTCCAGCTGCTAAAAAACCTCGGTGTCCTCATTGTAATCTGCCAATCAAAATTACGCACTTAGTTACTACCTCAATAATCAGCAAAAATATGACAAGTAAGGCTAAGCCCTTAATTGTTGGAGAAAATATTAAAAGATACCATGCGGTTCCTAACAGGTGGATATTAAGCAATAAAAGGGGGATTAAATATAAAGATAAGAGTCTTTATGAAAATCCTAAAATGCTTGTCAGGAAAACAGGTGTTGGAATATCTGCTAGCATAGACTACTCTGGTGCTTATACCAACCAAGTAGTCTATATATTTAAACTTAAAGAAGGATCTCCTGTTAGTTTAGAATTCCTTCTGGCAGCAATAAATTCAAGATTGATATATTATTATATCATTAAGAATTACGGCGAAAATGAATGGCGTTCACACCCATACATTACCCAAAAACAAATTCTTAATATCCCATTGCCCGATATCGATATGCGTGACGATAATCAAAAAATGATCATTGACCGAATAACAAGGATTTTGCGACCTTACCTTAAAAAAAACAAGGTGCCCTGTCCATTAATAGATGCACAAGTAGAATATCTTATCGCAAAATTTTTTAAATTCACCAAAAAAGATTATCTCAGCATTTTTGATTGTTTAAATAAGGCCGAAGAATTGCTTCCGGTAAAAGCACTAAAACAAATTTGCGTGGCTGACATCTTTTCAGAGAAAAACGCCTCTTCTTTTATTTCTTATGGGCTATAGATATATAGGGGCCAAAACAAAAATAAGTGAAGCAATTCTCAGCACAATCAATTCTATTGTGAAGAAAGGTGCCCGTGTTGCTGATTTGATGTGCGGAACGGGAACCATATCGGCAGCCTTAAGGGAAAATGGATACTTTGTAACAGCCTCTGATATAATGACTGCCTCTTATCATCATGCAAGAGTTCTTCTTCTTCTTGATTTTCCTCCGCCTTTCCTTAAGGCTAAAAAATTTATTAGTGGACTATTTCCTGACGATAGCCGACAATTATTTCCTCTTTCTGAATATGAAAAAATGTTAGTTTGTCTTAATAATGTTACACCTATAAAGGGTTATTTTTGGAAAGAATTCAGTCTTGAAGGAAAACCTAAAAACACTTTACATCCGCGTAATTATTTTACTCCGGAAAATGCAAAAAAAATAGATGCACTCAGGCAAAAAATCAAACAGTTGCGATATGAAGGACAAATTACCGGAATAGAGCATTCCTTGTTGATTCATGACCTTATAATGGCTGCAAACGACGTAGCCAATATTGCCGGTACGTATGGTCACTATTTATCAAAAACGGTCACTCGTGCTAAAAGCCCAATAGTAATTAAACCGACTATTATCAGATATTTCGGCAATTCACAAAATAACAGAGTATTAAAGGGCTATGCCGAAGATTTAGCAGCATCTATTACTTGCGATCTTTGTTATTTGGACCCCCCTTATATGAAAAGACAATACGCTGCAAATTATCATGTCCTTGAAACTCTTGCTCGGGAAGATGAGCCTGAAGCCATAGGGGTAAGCGGTTTGAGGCCATGGCGTGATCAGTATTCAAATTTTTGCACAAAAACAAAAATCCATCAATCTTTTAGAACTATTTTCTCAAAGATGCCTTGTCCACATTTTCTTATAAGTTACAGTGAAGATGGACTTCTATCGCTTGACGAGTTAAAAAAAATATTTTCTGAATTCGGCAGGGTCACAGTGAAAACGGTCAAAAACAAACGCTTCAAGAGCAATGATAGCAAGCTCAGCCAATATCTAACAGAATATCTTTTTCATATAGATACTACCCGATAAGGTATGACTTATCCCCTATTTTATCGTTTCTTATCGCTATCTTTAATTCGGTCTGCATGCTCACGAAGCCATGTGATTCTATATAGTCTTCCATTTATTTTTATTGTAAGTTTATTTTTTTTAATTTCTGCTAAATTGATGTCGCTGACTTCTGCATAATGTAGCATGCGATGAATCAGGGGATTCACTACGACTAGGTTATAAGGTGAATCTGCGCCTCCCTCTCCAAGCGGTATTAAATGATGTGCTTCTATATATGGCGAACCATCACGTTTCAGAAAAATATATTTTCTTCCGGAAATTTGACATTTTCTTCCATATAGTTCCTTAATAAGCTTTACTGCACGCCGATTTCTATTTAAAACTTTTCTGATAACTTCCTGTTTCTTTTTGTCATATTTTTTTGCCTTATAATTTTCATCTTCAAGAAAAAGATCTTGTAGAATTTCTTTTTCTGCTCTGATTGAATAAGGCTCTTTCTCCTGCGTGGTACTATCCCCACTTCTGGCTCTACTTAAGAGAATTGTTTTTTGGGTGGCTTTTTGTAATAAAAATTGCTGCGCTTTCCCTCCGTTAAGATTGAAAGGAGTATGCCAATCTGAAGTATCTATATATAGCTGAAGTTTTGACATATCTATAAAACCAGCCGAACTTGCCGGATCAAGCATCTGTGCTAGTGCATTTTTTGTAACCTCATTTGTATAAGGTAAAGTGTTCTGAAACCAACCAGCCCAAAACTCATCGTGTTTCGTTCTTGCAATATAAATGCATAAATTTTTTATGTCTTCCCGCTTTGCTGGATTCTTGGGCTTAGGAAAACCAAATGTAGGATGCCAAGCCTTTACACGCATAGATTCTCTGCTGGATATTTTCTGATTTCTAATACTAAATGTTTGCGGTCGTCTTTGACTAATTAAAAGCGGCTGGGTTACCCGCAGTCCAACGCTATTTATTTTGAAGTGCCAGCTAGGTCCGCTTGGTAAATTCTTACATCTTATGCCTTTAAAGAATTTTTTCCATTCTCTTTCAGAAACAGCTTCAGTTGGTACGTCAATATAGGATTGCCCGCCACCTCCCTCCTCGCTACCGCGAGGCTTGTAAATATTAAAGAAATCTGTCCTCGTGAGGCGGCGATAAATAATATACTTAACTTCATTGCGTATTCTTTTCGCCATATTGCCTGTCTCCTTTCAACCTTTACTAAACTACAATGCATATATTAGCAAATAATGTTAAAATTAAAAACGCGTATGGGATTAAAAAACTATACAAGGGCCACTCCTCCAAGATGTAAAATCTGCCGGCACATAGAAGACGATGACCCCAAAAGGCTGTTAGTCCGCTTTATCGATAGATACGAACAGGATGTAACGGGAGTTCATTGCCCAACCCTCCGCTGCGGAAACGGCTGGCTTTCAGAGAATGCCTATAAGCACATTGTCATCGAAGATGAGGCATCCATCAGCAAAGAAATGCTAAAGCTTTTAAGATGCAAAGAAAAGGACCTGATAAGAGGAATTCCCGAGAAAGACCCTAAAAATCTATCGCCCTTTGAAATACTGACAGCTATCTGCGGGCCGCTTATCATCATAGACAAAAAATGATGGATACTAATACCTATATAGACATATCAAACAAAAAATGCAACAAAGAACTGGTAATTATCACCAGGAAACTATACGACCTTATCAACTCAAAAGAAGGCCTGTGGCGGAAAATTGCGGAACTTACAATGACCATCGACTTCTGCCTTATCGAGGACCATAACGAGAGCATTTTGGCAAGGCTTGAGATTATAGAAAAAGAACTTGGCCGCTCTGAGAAAACCGATGAAATCAGGACACTGGTTTCCGCTTTAAAGCAGAAAGAGGCAATCAAATCCTAAAACGGGATTCAATTATGGCTCAGAAAGAAGAAGACATAAGAGATAGGGTCAGGCGTATCAATCCTGAGGCCTTAAAAATCATGGATATGGTTGACGAAGAAGCCCGTAAGCTCGGTTGCAGCGGAGTTTCGGTGGTTACGACCGAAGACATGACCGAGGAAGAAGAAGAGATGGCTTTATTTGAAGGGTATCTCAAAGAAGGATACTCGGAGGATATTGCAGCAAAGAAGGCTAAAGAAGCAATGGCATTAATAGAACGAGCATTTGGGAAGAACAAATAAATGCAGGATAAAATATCTCGCGGCCATGTTATGGAAATAAAACAGACGATGGAGCGTGAACTCTCAAATCCCGAATTCGTCAGGCTGCTTGATGTAAGCGATAGAATCGGGAAGCTCGTCTTTAAACTTGAAAAGAAATACAACCTTCCGGACACTGATAAAGCAAATCTACCGCAGGGTGATGGATGTTCTTTAGTGCTGCTTGAATATCTCCGGAAGCTTATCCCTGATGCAGCAGAGATACCGGAATTAGAAACTCTGATAAAAGAGGAAATAATTGCCAGGGAGAAGTATAAAAAATCAAAGGGCATGACAACTGCAGTTAATTGATACTCTTGCTTCAATAATGTAAATTATGTCCCAAAGAGAAGATATCAGAGATAAAAACAGACAGATCGACCCTCGAATGACTGCCATGGAGGAGACTATAGATAAAGTCTTCAGAAAGCATGGCCTTACGTCGAGTGTAAAGTTAACTGAGGATATGACCCCTGAAGAACAAGAAATGGCGCTTTTTGAAAGTTATCTCAAAGAGGGTTATTCTGAGGAAGCTGCTGCAAAGAAAGCCAAGGAAACATTGGCGTTATTCGAATGGGTATTCGGTAAAACAAACGAGAATGATTAATATTGCATCCGACAACCCTTAATGTGTAAAAAGCCTTAGCCCAATCTATAAACTTACCGCGGCTTTTGGCAAAATAAAGACGCAACCACAACCCTAAAGGAATTTAATTCTTTGCTTTGGCCTAGTTCCTTCTCAATAAAGGAGATTTTTGCAAGTTCCCTCTCATACCTGTCTGTTATCCCCTTGTAGTCCATTTCTTTTATAAGGGATGCGACTTTAGGGAAAAGGTTTTTTCTTTGCCCAAATATCTGGCCGTGCAATTCTGAATATCTTTTTATTAATTCTCTTTTAGTCATTCTTTATTATATATTATCATTTTTTTTCTGCAGGCGAATAAGGCGTAATAGCGCAAGTATAGTTCCCTGTCTCATCTGTCAATGAGATATGGTGGACATCGCTTACGAAATTAATCGTCACTTTCCCTTCTGCCTGCTCAATGGCGGACATCAGCGTTTTGGCGTTGACGCGGCACTTAATGTCTTCGCCCTGCCATTCGAGCCCTTCCGCAATATTTTCCACATTTGAGCCGCTTTCTTCTCTGGTGAAAAACCTGGGCTTTTGCTTTATGTAGCTTGTGTCATGCCAGAGACGAATCTCCGCCATATTTTTATTCAAAGTAGCATTTGCTGAAACCATCCTCATAACAGAAAGGGGGTACAGAAAAGCTTCTTTGTCTCCAGTAAGAGTAGTCTTAGGTTCAAACGAGATTAAGTTGCCTATATCAGGGAATATCATGTTACATTCAGGGATAAAAATATCGCACATAATATCCCCGCTGATTGAAACCTCTACAGCCTTTTCGCAGAAAGTCAGGGTCGCCATATCTCCGTCAATGCGGCTTATGGTTGAAACCCCATCCTTAGGAAGGAAAAACTTCCCGACATAAGGGCTGCCTTTTGGCATAGAGGCAACGGCAAGCACCCTTCTATCTGTGCCTATGGCGGTAATACGGCTAGGGGCGCAATCAAGAAGTATCCCCCCAAAGGTATAACGCGGATCTTCCTTGTTATTGCCCACGGCAAAGGCAACCTTTTTGAATAAATTTTTAATTTCGGAGACATCCATTGTAACCGAGCCGAGCGGAACTCTCACAGGGTCTGGCAACGGCTCACCGGCAAAAAATGGAACCTTAAAATTACCCACGTTTCTGAAAATAAGATGGTTTTTGTTTTCCACAATCTCAACGTCAGCACCGGCGTTCTCAAGATACTTGATATACCGCGCGGGAAACCGTATCTCGCCGGGAGATACAGCCTCTGCTGAAAAAGACAGTGTTATAAACTTAATCCCATCGAAATACTTAAACGTTACTGTTCCTATGTCATTATTTTCTACCTGAAATTGAGGGTTGTAGGCAATAATAGAAAGTGGAAACGTTACATCACTTGGCACCTTGAGGATTCGGAGGACTTTTTTGAGAATATCCTGCCTTATTTTGCATCTTAACATTTATTTTTGTTGTCCAGCTTTAGTTTTACCCTTAAGAATATTAATCGCATCCGGATAGGCTTCTAAAATCCTCAATAAATTATCCATGGCCCGGCCTTGACGATTGCCAAGGCTTTCATAGCGGGCGAAGGTCTTTTCCGCGACCCCTAATTTTTGAGCCAACACTTCCTGGGTCAGTCCCAGCTTCTTCCTTATTCTTTTAATATCCAGGTCGGTAAGAAGGTCTTTTCCCCGAAGCTCTCTCCTCTTGTCGATTTTTATCGGGTCTATTTCCTTTTCCGGGTCGAGTTCGTCGATATTGCACTCGTCGCATCTATAAAAAACCTTTTTGCGGGAAACACTCGTTCTATCTTCTGTTTTCGCGACATGTTCCGATACGGTGTATTTCACCATGCGGGCGCCGCAGTTAGGACATCTTGGTTCATCACTCATACAAAACCCGTCCTTTTATGGTTTGTCCTAGCGGCAAGGAATATTGATGTAGGATTTTTTCAGTTTATGCGACACAATTATTTCATTTTATGTGTCACGAAATTTCACTATATGAGTAGCGAATTTCACTTTATGCGTAATCCTACAAACAAATAATTAAATATCTATATTCCTAGCCTCAAGCGCGTGTTTTGTAATAAAATCTTTTCTCGGCTCAACCTGATCTCCCATAAGGATTGTGAAAATCTCGTCCGATTGAACTGTATCGTCTACCTTAACCTGAAGCAGGGTTCTCTTTTCAGAATCCATTGTTGTTTCCCAAAGCTGCTGCGGGTTCATCTCTCCAAGCCCCTTATACCTCTGAATCGTCAGCCCTTTTTTTGCAACGCCGAACACATAATCAAGAAGCTCTGAGCTTGAGCTAAGCTCTTTTATTCCCTCTTTTGTCTCTGCCTTATACAGCGGTTCTCCAAGGTCTTTTATAATGCCGTAGAGAATTTCAAGTTCTTTAAATTCAGGTGATGTAAGAAAGTTAATGTCAACCGCAACTTTCTTGTTATGCCGTTTCAGCTCGACGCTGTATGCCTGATGCTCCTCATCGGCTATTATCTCGCCTGCTGTAACATCAGGCATTTCTTTCTGGACTAAAGAAATAAGCTTCTCCACCGCCTTTTGATCCTTCAATGTCTCTTTATTTATCCCTGCCTTTATGATGAGCTTTAAAACCCCGGGATCTTTTCCCCTCCTGCTGAACCATTCCATTAATCTCTCAAACTTAGAGAGTCTTTTTAAATGCGGTATCAGCGCCTTGCCTTTGACAGCCTGGCCTTTTATGGTAAGCTCAAGGTCGTCTGCCGCAAGCTCAAAGAGCATATTCTGCATCTCTGTCTCGTTCTGAACGTATTTTTCCGTTTTCCCTTTTTTAACCTTGAACAACGGCGGCTGCGCAATGTAGAGGTAGCCGTTCTCTATTATCTGGGGCATCTGCCTGTAAAAGAATGTGAGAAGCAGCGTCCTTATGTGAGCTCCGTCAACATCCGCGTCTGTCATAAGGATTATTTTGTGATAGCGCGTTTTTGCTATATCAAAATCTTCCGAGCCGACGCTGGTCCCAATCGCTGTTATGAGTATCCTTATCTCCTCTGAGGCAAGCATCTTATCGAACCTTGCCTTTTCAACATTGAGTATCTTTCCTCTTAACGGCAGGATTGCCTGTGTGCGCCTGTCACGCCCCTGTTTTGCCGAGCCCCCTGCGGAGTCTCCTTCAACGATGAATATCTCTGACAGGGCAGGGTCTTTTTCCGAGCAGTCAGCAAGTTTTCCCGGAAGCCCTGAATCTTCGAGCGCGCCTTTTCTCCTTGTAAGTTCTCTTGCCTTTCTTGCAGCTTCTCTTGCCCTCGCGGCCTGCACTGCCTTTTCTATAACCTTTCTCGCAATCGAAGGGTTTTCTTCAAAGTAGGTCCCGAGCGCTTCATTCACTATTGATTCGACAATCCCTTTCGCCTCGCTGTTGCCGAGTTTCATCTTTGTCTGTCCTTCGAATTGAGGGTTCGGAAGCTTGACGCTTATTACCGCGGTGATCCCTTCTCTGATATCTTCTCCTGAAAGCGCTGCGTCTTTTCCGTTTTTCAGAAGGCCTGAAGATGACGCATAGCTGTTAGCTGTCCTTGTAAGCGCTGCCTTGAATCCGATAAGATGCGTGCCGCCTTCTTTTGTATTTATATTGTTTGCGAACGTGAATATATTTTCCGTATAGCCGTCATTATACTGCACCGCGACTTCGGCAAGGATGTTGTCTTTTTCTCCTGAAACATATATCGGCTTTGGGTGAAGCGGCGTCTTGTTCTTGTTGAGATGTTCAACAAAGGATACAATTCCGCCTTTATAAATAAACTCCTGCTTCTTGTCAACCCTTTCATCATGTATCGAAATCTTAAGCCCGCTGTTAAGAAATGCTATCTCTCTTAATCTTTGTGAAAGGACATCATAGGTAAATTCTGTTGTTTCAAATATCCCGGAATCGGGCTTGAATGTAATTTTTGTCCCTTTTCCTTTTGTCTTTCCGACAACCGCGAGCGGAGCAGAAGGAACGCCCCTGTCAAAGTGCTGCTGGAATACCTTGCCGTTCTGTTTTATCTCAAGGTCAAGCCATTCAGAAAGCGCATTAACAACCGAGACTCCAACTCCGTGAAGCCCTCCTGATATCTTGTATGCCTTTGATTCAAATTTTCCGCCTGCGTGAAGTTCGGTTAGCGCTATCTCGGCGGCTGTCCGCCCCTCGGGATCTCCGGGGTGAGGGTCTGTAGGAATTCCCCTTCCGTCATCTATGACCGTGCAGCTTCCGTCGTGATGAAGGATTACCTCTATGTTCTTGCAAAAACCGGCAAGGGATTCATCAACGCTGTTGTCCACAACTTCATATACAAGATGATGCAGCCCGTCAACGCCTGTCGAGCCTATATACATTGCAGGCCTTTTTTGCACGGCGCTGAGCCCTTTCAGTATCTTTATGTCTTCTGCGCCATAGGCCTCTGATTCTTGTTGCGAGCCGTTTCCGGCCTGATTGTTCTGTTCTTTCTCGTCCATTAATTCCTCTTTCTAGAAAAATAGATCCTATAGGACCTATAAGACTTATTTTTTATATTCTCATCGGCATTATCACGCATTTATATGTATCGGTGCCTTCTTCTTTTAATAATGTGGGGCTTAGCGGATCCTGAAGCTCAAAAACAACTTTTTCTCCGCTCATTGCATTAAGCGCGTCTATCAGATACTTCGCGTTAAAGCCCAATGACAGCGGCTCGCCTTGATAGTCTATTTTCACTTCATCCTTTGCCTCGCCGATGTCAGGGTTTGAGGCAGAAACAGTCAATGAGCCGGGCGCAATATCCGCCTTTACCGCATTGCTCTTTTCCCTGCTCATTACAGAGACCCTTCTAAGCGCCCTTACACATTCATCTTTGTTTATCGCAATCTTTTTTTCGTTTCCCGACGGGATTACCTGCTCATAATTCGGATATGTTCCCTCTATAAGCCTTGTCAGCAATTGCACGTCTTCTATCTTGAACATCACATGGCTTTTGCCTATAACAACCGTGAGCTTGTCTATGTCTCTGTCAAGAAATTTTTTGACCTCCGCGGCTGCCTTTCTCGGGATTATTACCTTCTTTTCTTCCTTCAACGGGGTATCTATTTTTCTGCTTATGCAGGCGAGCCTGTGCCCGTCGGTGCCGACAACATTAACTTCTTCGCTGCCTTTTTGCGCATGAAATAAAAGGCCGTTCAGGGTATATCTTGTGTCGCTCTCTCCCGCGGCATAGAGGCTTTTTTCTATCATCTCCACAAGGCTCTTTGTATCCATCCGCATCTCTTCTATGTTTTCCATTCCCGGCCATGCTGGAAATTCGTCTGCCGAGAGGCATGCAAGCTTGAATTTGCTCATTCCCGCGGTCACTTTAAGCCATTGTCCGTCCTCGGACTCCATTTTTATATCGCCTTCCACCTCTCTGACTATCTCAAACATCTTCCTTGCCGGTATGCATAACTTCCCTTCTTTTTCGACTGTTATCTGCAGCGGTTCTTTTATTGCTGTTTCAAGGTCTGTGGCAACAATGTAAGATTTCTTTTTGCCTGCGTCAAGAAGAAAATGGCTCAACACCGGCATCGTATTCCTTTTCTCGACTATATTCTGGATATTCGAAAGTTTTTCCTGCAGTTCTTCCTTTGAAACGCTCAGCTTCATGGCCCCTCCTTGCTTACGGTTTTATTTTATGTAATAAAGTCTCTATCATTTTGTTGAAATTTTCGTCTTTAGACCGCTTGTCTTCTATCTGCTTGCACGCATAAATTACTGTTGCGTGATCTTTACCGCCCATGTTTTTGCCTATATCGTTCAGCGAGCTTCCCGTAAGTTGTTTACTTATATACATCGCTATCTGGCGCGGAAGCGCTACCTCTTTTGTCCTTCTGCGCGCTTTTAAGTCCTGCATCTTCAGTCCGAAATATTCACATACTGTTTTCTGGATATATTCAACGGTTACAGGTTTCTCGCTGTCCTGAATAAAATCCTTCAGCACGGTCTTTGCCATATTCACATCAATAGAACTGCCTGTCAGGGCCGCCTGCGCCCCGAGCCGGATAAGACAGCCTTCGAGTTCACGAATGTTTGTTTTTATTTTCGCCGCAATAAAGCTTATCACTTCTTCGCTTAAATTTATCCTCTCCATTGCAGACTTTTTATGAATTATCGCCACCTTGGTCTCGAACTCCGGCGGCTGTATATCGGCTATCAGTCCCATGCTGAATCTTGAACGGAGCCTGTCCGTAACTGTTTTTATCTCTTTCGGCGGCCTGTCGCTGGAAAGGACTATCTGCTTTTGTTTCTCATAAAGCGCGTTAATAGTATAAAAAAGCTCCTCCTGCGTTGCCATTTTGTTTTCTATAAACTGAATGTCATCTATCAGCAGCAGGTCAACATTTCTGTATTTTTTCTTCAGGTCCTCGGTCTTGCCGTGCCGCACTGCAGAGACTACTTCATTTGTGAACTGTTCCGCAGAAACATAAAGCACATTATAGTCCTGTTTTGTATCTATGACATTATTGCCTATTGCGCTTATCAGGTGCGTCTTGCCTAATCCGACGCCGCCATAAACAAACAACGGGTTATAAACCTTTCCGGGCGTGCCTGCTACTGCCATTGCGGCTGCTTGTGCAAACTGGTTGCTCTGACCGCTTACAAAGTTTTCAAACGTATACTTGGGATTAAGATAAATTCCCCTGCTTGCGAGCCTTGTTTTTCTGTTTTCAAGTTTCGCCTCCATCCGCTTAACATCCGCTGTCTCTTTTTCTGAGATCTTGTATTTCAGGGTTACAGGATGCCCCAAAATACCTTCCAGAACTTCATTTATCAGGGTCGGGTAATAATCTTCAATCCATTCCTTGAAAAATCTGTTTGGAACTTCCAGGGTAACCTGCTGGTCTTTTAATTGAAGTGGTTTTATGGGTTTAATCCATAACTCAAATATATTATTGCCTATTTTAGCCTCTATTATTGACCGGCTTTTTACCCAGATATCTTCTATATTCATATCCTCACTCTATAAATCTTCAGTTATTAACATATTACTAACAAATTGTTGGCAACTCCTGATTTGCGGCTGTTTATTATATCCCATATTCTTATACACAAGCAAGGAAACTGTCGGTTACTCTGTTAATAAATTGTTCTCTTTTTCCCTTGCTATTTTCTGTTAATTAACCGAGCTATTATTCTCTTTTTTTACTAACAATAAAAACCCTTTTAAAACGTCATTTTTTTTTCTGTTTATACTTACTGACACTATCTACCACTACTACTGAAACTATATACTTATCTTTTAGAAGAAGCAGTCTTTTTCTTTTCTTGCCTTTCTTTCAAAAATTCTTTTATGAACCCGTCTATATTTCCGTTAAGAACAGCGTCTACATTCCCGACTTCAACTCCTGTCCTGTGATCCTTTACAAGCCTGTAAGGCTGAAGAACATAAGACCTTATCTGGCTGCCCCACGCAATATCCTTTTTATTGCCTATTATCCCCTTAATCTTATCTTCCTGCTCTTTCAGCGACAGATCAAAAAGCCTTGCCTTTAAAATCTTAAGCGCGGTCGCCTTATTTTTATGCTGCGAGCGTTCATTCTGACAGGTTATAACAATCCCCGTAGGCATGTGGGTCAGCCTTACCGCGGATGAAGTTTTGTTGACGTGCTGCCCGCCTGCGCCGGAGGCCCTAAATGTATCGGTCTTTATCTCATCCGGTTTTAAGTCTATTTTTATATCTTCTTCTATTTCAGGATATACCAGCACTGCGGCAAAAGAAGTATGCCTGCGTTTGTTTGCATCATAAGGCGATATCCTGACAAGCCTGTGGACGCCTGCCTCAGCCTTCAGATAGCCGTAGGCATAGTCGCCTGTGACAGTTATAGTCGCGTTTTTTATCCCGGCTTCTTCACCGGGCTGAATGTCTACGATCTGGGCATCCAGATGATGATCTTCTGCCCACTTGAGATACATCCGCATAAGCATCTGTGCCCAATCTTGGCTTTCTGTGCCGCCTGCGCCCGGATGAAGAGAAATAATGGCATTATTCATATCGAGATCCTCAGACAATAGATGTTTGAGTTCGAGATCTTCCATTGTTTTGCGAAGCACTTTTATTTCCTGCTGGATTTCCTGAAGAAAAACTGCCCCTTCTTCCTCATCGAGTATTTTTATTGATTCTTCCAGATATTCCAGCTTATTGACAGCGGCGTCAAAAGGGGAGATAAGGTCTTCGATATGCGCCTTCCTCTTCTGGAGTTCATGCATTTTCCTTTGCGAATCCCAGACAGCGGACGAGGAGAGCTCTGTAGTTATATCGTCTATTTCTTTTTTAAGCCCTGCGACATCAAAGATAACCTCTAAGGGCGGCTGTCATTGTCCGTAAGTCCGAGAGTTCTTCTTTAAGTTCAGACTGAAGCAGCATGTTACCTCCAATTGGTCGTAGACCGGGAAATATTTATTAACAGCAAAACAGTTACCACGATGCATAGATACGAAAAAAGATCGCCGAATCTGGAATAAAAACTTCTGGCAGAGCCGGATATAATGTTCATTGTCATGGCCGTTCGCTGGAATAATGGCGTTGCACCCAAAATCCGTCCGTTGCTGTCAATAAACCCCGAGATCCCCGTATTTGCAGCCCTTACAACAGGTTTCCTATTTTCGACAGCGCGGAATACAGCCATACTGAAATGCTGATAAGGCCCTGCTGTTTTTCCAAACCACGCATCGTTCGTTATCGTCACAATAAAATCTCCGCCCCTCGAATAAAACTTCCTTACAAGACCTGGAAAGACGATTTCATAGCAGACCAATACCCCGAAACTGCCGGATGGCGTTTCTGCCCGCATAGTATGGTCGCCCGGCACATAATCGCCTATGCCTGCAACAAGTTTGTCCACGAAGAATAGAAATTTTCTTAGAGGAACATATTCACCAAACGGGACTAGATGTATTTTATCATAGATAAATACCGGTGTTCCAGCGGGAGACAAGAGCACGGCGCTGTTTGTAAGAAGATTTTTGCCGCCGACTCCGGCGGAAGGCTCTTTTATAAGTATGCTCCCGAATAGGAGATAGGTCTTTAATGTCTGCTGAAAATCAATAAGCTCCTGTGTAAACTCCTTATCCCGATTAAAATAAAAAGGGACTGCAGACTCGGGCCAGACGATTAAAGAGGGGGACATAACATTAGCTGCCAGAGATAAATCCTTATAGGTATCTATAACCTCGCGCTGATAAGCAGCGTTCCATTTTCTGTCCTGTTCGATATTCCCCTGAATAACGCTTATGCGTATTGATTTGCCCTGCCGGTTTTCGTTGAGACGGAAATACCCGTAGATAAATACTAGAAGCAGACAAAAAGAAAGCAATACAGCTCCCGCCGTTGTCTGTGAGCGCGGGAATAACGGCATGGAGCGAAGACGTTTTTTTATTATGAAAAAATCAGCAGCAGCACTATTGGCGGCAATAACTAAAAACGAGACGCCGTAAATTCCTGTGATGTCAGCGAACTGGATTGCGTGCAGGAATTTATACTGGGAGTATCCTATGCTTGACCATGGGAATCCTGTAAGAGCATAAGAGCGTATAAATTCCAGAGTTACCCACAAGACAGGCGCGATGAAAAGCGCGGGAAGGCGCGTAGACGATATCTTCCACGAAAAAAGCACGGCGAAGATCCCCGTAAAAAGGCTCAGGTACATGCAGAGTAAAAATACGAGGGCAAGGCTTGGTATGAACGGAATATTTCCGTAATGGTTTATGGAATGGGATATCCAGTACAGCGTGCCGGAGAAATAGGGAAGGCCCATAAAGAATCCTGCGCGGAATGCCTCCGAAGGTTTTTTGTTAAAGAGAGAGACTAAAAAAGGAGCAAGGGCAACCCAGGCCAATGGATAGATATCAAATTTCGGGAAACAAAAAATAAGAAGAGTCCCTGAAAAAACAGCAGGGCCATAGATCTGGAATTTATTTATCGCAAAATTTCTCATACCTTGACAATGAAAAGAACAAGCGTTTATAGTTTATAACTATGGGCAGTTAGCTCAGTCGGTAGAGCAGAGGCCTGAAAAGCCTCGTGTCCGCAGTTCGATTCTGCGACTGCCCACCATGATTTTATTCTTATGTCCGGCTATGAGTCAAGGGTAATTATAATTTTTCGGAATTGTGATATAATGAGCTATGCGTAAACACATATTGTTTTTTATTTTTGCGTTCTCCATGCCGTATCTCCTGTTTGCATCTTATGCCTGCAGCAGCGATAAGGGTGGACATGACTGCGCGAAGTGTCATAAGCTGACCCCTCCCGAAGCATTGGCGCTCCTTAAGGGAGGATTGCCTGCGGATACGAAGATTATTGAGATCAAAGACGGGCCGGTTAAAGGCCTTTGGGAAATTGTTTTTGATATAAAAAACCGGAAGGGAATTCTTTATATTGATTTTTCAAAAAAGATTATCATATCCGGCGGCGAGGTATTTAATGTAGCGACAAAGACAAACCTCACGCAGGAACGGCTTCGAGATCTCAACAAAATTGACGTTGCACAGATACCCCTTGATGAGGCGTTGGTTATGGGAGATAAGAATGCCCCGAAAAAGGTCATTGTCTTTACGGACCCCGATTGACCATTCTGCGGAAAACTTCATCTGGAGATGAAGAAGGTCCTGGAAAAAAGGAAGGATATTGTCTTTTATCTGAAACTGTATCCTTTGATAAAGCTGCACCCAAAGGCTTATGAGAAATCAAAGGCAATAGTCTGCGAAAAATCATTGGCGCTTCTGGAAGACAACTTCGCGGGGAAGAAACTGCCGGAGGCGAAATGCAAAAGTTCGGAGGTTGATGATAACTTGAAACTCGGAGAAAACCTCGGGATTTCAGGAACTCCAGCCATTATCCTTCCTGACGGCGTTATCGTATCAGGAACCAGGGATGCGAATTCCTTGATCCTGATGATAGATAGAAAACCTTAAATTTCTCCCTGAATTAAATTCTATATTTTTGGTGCCGGTGGGGAGAATCGAACTCCCACTGGGTTGCCCCAACCGGATTTTGAGTCCGGCGCGTCTGCCAGTTCCACCACACCGGCTATTCGTTAACCTATAAAAATGCGGGATATGGTATTTGAGCGGATTTTTTAATCTTCTCCTGTCTCAAAACTCCCGATTTTCCGAAGCCTCTTGTATCTTTCTTCTATAAGCTTTCCTCCGGTTTTATTGCTTAGCTCTTCTATTGATTTCAGTATTGTCTCTGCCATATTTTTTGCCACGGCTTCCGGATCCCTGTGCGCGCCGCCTAAAGGTTCGGGTATTATAGCATCAATTATTTTAAGCCCGAGAAGGTCCGAAGCAGTAAGTTTTAGAGCGTCTGCTGCCTTTGAAAACTCTTCGGTTCCGATTTCTCCATTTTTTTTCCAGAGGATTGTTGCGCACCCTTCAGGAGATATAACCGAATAAACAGCGTGTTCAAGCATGTAAACCCTGTCTGCAACACCCATTGCAAGGGCCCCTCCGCTTCCGCCTTCTCCGATAACAATCGAAATTATCGGAGTTTTTATCCGTGACATCTCCATTAAGTTCGTAGCAATGGCCTCGGACTGTCCCCTTTCTTCTGCGCCGATTCCGGGGAAGGCGCCGGGCGTGTCAATAAATGTGACGATGGGTTTTTTAAATCTTTCTGCGAGTCTCATAAGCCTCAGCGCTTTTCTGTATCCTTCTGGCTGCGGCTGCCCGAAATTCCTGTAGATTCTCTCTTTTGTGCCTCTTCCCTTCTGATGGCCTATGAACAGCATTGAAATTCCGTTTAATTTTGCGAAACCTCCTACTATTGCAGGGTCGTCGGAAAACCGCCTGTCGCCGTGAAGCTCTATAAAATCCTCTGTGAGCAGGTCTATGTAGTCAAGGGTATAAGGCCTGTCCTGGTGTCTTGCAAGGAGCGTTTTTTGCCATGGCGAGAGATTGGAAAATATTTCCGTGCGCAGTTCTTTAGCCTTTTTTTCAAGCTTTTTTACTGCTGAGGTTATATCCATGTCTTTTCTGTCGGAAAGACGTTTTAGCTCCTCAATTTTTAGCTCAAGCTCTGCTATTGGTTTTTCAAATTCAAGGTAATATTTCATGTTTCAGTAGTTGGTAGTTGGTAGTTGGTAGTTAGTAGAAAGAGAAAAATCCCTTAACTACAAGCTACTTGCTACCTGCTACTTCTATTGTGTTATTCTCACTGTTCCTTTCCCTAACATCCCCTCAATCCTGCTTATCAGCACGCTGCTAGGCTCTATCTGAAACCCTGTGGCTATAAATACCTGAGAATCCTGCAGGTCAATCTTAAGATATAAAGGACAATCGCCTGAACTGTCTGACAGCATCTGCCTTAAATCCTGAAGGGTTAAGCTGTCAGAAGGATATTTTATACTAATTTCGCATTTTAAGCCATTTGCAGAGGCCATGCTCTCAATCCCTGATATCTCTCTTAACAGGAGTTTTATGCCTTTTTCCGTCTTATCAATCGTTCCTCTAATTACAACCGGCGTATCCTTTTTCATTATGCCCAGGTTGTTCCGGTAGATATCGGTAAAGGCTATCGCCTCCACATTGCCCTCCTCGTCCTCTATCGTCAGGTATGCCATTGTATCCATTGTGCCTTTTTTCTGGAACTTCCTGATCGCCGCTATGACGCCGGCAACCTGCACATCTTCCCTGTCAGAAAGATTTGCTAATTCTGAAGTCTTTTTTATGTTCAGCGCGGAAAGTTTTCCCCTGTATTTCATAAGCGGATGGCCTGTGATATAAAATCCGAGCGCCTCTTTCTCATTTTTCAGAAGCTCTGCCTCATCCCATTCCCCTGTTGAGGCCTCAGGTTTAATGTCTTCATCGCCAAAAATGCTCTGCTGTCCGTTATGCTTCTTGCCGTTTCCGCTCAGGATATCGCCGACCGAAGTCATTGCAGCGCCTCTTGCGATTCCGATAGAGTCAAACGCTCCTGCCTTCACAAGGCTTTCAAGGACTTTCTTGTTAACCTTCCGTGAATCTACCCTCTGAACCAGGTCTTCGATTGATTTAAATTGCCCTCCGCTTTCCCTTACTTCAAGGATGGATTCAATCGCCGCGCCCCCCACGCCTTTTACAGCCTCAAGCCCGAAGCGGATTGAATTGCCGATAACATTGAACTCACGTCCGGAAAGGTTTATGTCAGGAGGAAGAATTTCAATCTTCATATTCCTGCATTCGTTTATAGACTTTACTATCTTGTCGGTGTCATGCACGTCAAGGCTAAGTGTTGCGGCCATGAACTCGACAGGGTAATGCGCTTTAAGATACGCGGTCTGATAAGCTATATAAGCATACGCTGCAGAGTGGGATTTATTGAACCCGTACTGCGCGAAGGGCTCCATTTTTTCAAAAAGCTTGGAGGCCTTCTTTTCAGGAATTCCATTCTTCACAGCGCCGTTGACAAAAATTTCTTTTTGCTTCATCATCTCTTCTATTTTCTTTTTGCCCATCGCGCGCCTGAGAATATCAGCCTGTCCCATGCTGAAGTTGGCGATTTTATTTGCAATCATCATTACTTGTTCCTGATACAGGATAATCCCGTAAGTCTCGTCAAGTATCTCTTTGAGCTGGGGCAAGACATATGTAATCTTTTTTTCGCCTTTTTTGCATTTGATGAAGTCGTCTATCCACGCCATAGGCCCCGGACGGTAAAGCGCAACAAGAGCAATGAGGTCTTCAAACCTGTTTGGCTGCATCCTTATCAGGATATCCCTCATGCCCTCGCTTTCAAGCTGGAACACGCCCGTTGTCTGTCCGGAAATTAGCAGTGCATAGGTTTTTTTATCATCAAAGGGTATGGCATTAAGGTCAAACGAGCGGCCTGTCTGATTAATGTACTTCAATGTCTTTTCAATAACAGTGAGGGTCTTAAGCCCGAGGAAATCAAATTTAAGAAGCCCTATTTTTTCAAGAGAATTCATATCAAACTGGGTTACGATGCTCTCGTCAGCCGGGTTTTTGTAAAGAGGCGTATAATCGGTCAGAGGCGCGGGCGAGATAACAACTCCTGCCGCATGCGTGGACGCGTGCCTGTTCAGCCCCTCAAGCCTTATTGCTATATTGAGAAGTTCTTTTATCTTTTCATCAGAGTCATAAGCCCCTTTTAGCTGAGGCTCAATCTTTATAGCCTCTTCAATTGTTATCTTAAGCTGGTTCGGAACAAGCTTTGCGATTTTATCAACTTCAGCGTAAGGAATGTCCATCGCGCGGCCCACATCTCTTATGGCGGCCTTTGCAGCCATGGTCCCGAATGTTATTATCTGCGCGACATGGTCTTTGCCGTATTTGTCCGAAACATACGAAATTACCTCTCCCCTTTTGTCCTGACAGAAATCAACGTCAATATCAGGCATGCTTATTCTTTCGGGATTCAGGAATCTCTCAAAGAGAAGTCCATATTTCAAGGGGTCTATCTCTGTTATATCAAGGCAGTAAGAAACGAGGCTTCCTGCGGCAGAGCCCCTGCCCGGCCCCACGGGTATGTTGTTGGTCTTGGCGTACTTTATGAAATCCTCCACTATAAGGAAGTATGGGGCATAGCCCATTTTTTTTATGACGTTTAATTCTGTCTGGAGCCTGTCTTTATAAAGCTGGGGCGCGTCCTTTCCTATTTTTCTTTCCAGGCCGCGAGCAGCATATTTTGAAAGCAAAAGATGCGGATCTTCATCTCCCTCAGCCTTATATTGCGGAAGGAGTATACCGCCGAGTTTGAATTCAACATTGCATCTTTCTGCGATTTCAATCGTGTTTTTAATCGCCTCGGGAATATCCTTGAAGATTTCTTTCATCTCAGCAGGCGATTTCAGGTAAAACTCGTCAGAACTGAACCTCATGCGGTTCGGGTCTTTAAGTGTCTTGCCTGTCTGGATACAAAGCAGGACTTCATGAGCCTTTGCATCGCTCTTCTTGAGATAATGGGAATCATTTGTGGCGACAAGGCCGATATGGAGTTCTTTGCCAAGCTCCACCAATTGTTTGTTCACCTCTATCTGCTCCGGCAAACCGTTTGCCTGTATTTCAAAATAGAAATTATTAGGGCCTAGTATATGTTTATAGGCAAGCGCCTTTTCCCTGGCCCTGTCTATCATGCCTTTTTGCAGATAATAAGGTATCTCGCCTTTCAAGCAGGCAGAAAGGCCTATAAGCCCTCCGCTGTATTGCTCAAGAAGCCCTATGTCGATGCGAGGCTTGTAGTAAAATCCGTCAAGATATGCCTTTGTCACCAAAGTGACGAGGTTCTTGTAACCCGCGTTATCTCTTGCGAGAAGAACAAGGTGAAAGGATTTCTCGTCATTTTCAGCGCTGCTTTTATCACGATGGCTTCCGGGCGCGACATAAAGCTCGCAGCCGATAATGGGTTTTATGCCTGCCTTCGATACCTGCTTATAAAAATCCACTGCCGCAAAAAGATTGCCGTGGTCTGTTATCGCCACGGCAGGCAGCCGGAACTCCTTTGCCTGCTCGACAAGCTCTTTTATCCTTATCGCCCCGTCCAAAAGGCTGTATTCCGTATGCAGATGGAGGGGAACATAATCCGAATGTTGGCGCATAGAAAATATTAACCCTATAAAAGTAGGCAAGTCAACCTGAGTTCGGGCAACGCGCTCATATGCTTTACAATAACGGGCAGTGCGATTATAATTAAAAAGTGATGAAAAAAAAGGTATTAATTGGAATAATCATATTACTGTTTGGATTTGTTCTAAGCGGGATTTCGATTTATCTCGTAGGGAAAATCGTCAGCAGCCGGCGTGCGTCCATGCCTGTGGCGCCGAGAGTTCCAAGCCAGATAATAGAAACATCAAAGGCATTTTCCGAAATAGCAAACGCTGTTTCTCCTGTTGTTGTTAACATCTCGACTACCAAGGTTGTGAAACGCGAGGTGCCCCCCTTGTTTGAAGACCCGTTTTTCAATTTTTTTGATCCATTCCGCGAGTTCAGTTCGCCCAAAAAATGGAAAGAACAGAGTCTCGGATCGGGGGTTATTGTCTCGAGCGACGGCTATATAATCACTAATAATCATGTGGTTGAACAGGCGGAAGAAATAAAGGTGACACTTTACGACAAAAAAAGTTTCAGGGGCAGGATTGTTGGTTCCGATCCAAAGACTGATATTGCGCTGGTAAAGATTAATGCGGGAGGGCTTCCGACAGCTCAATGGGCAGATTCGGATAAGTTGGAGGTTGGGGAATTTGTCCTTGCTATAGGCAATCCATTTGGTTTAAGCCATACAGTGACAATGGGAATAATAAGCGCGATAGGCAGGGTGAGCGTAGGGATTGCGGATTACGAAGATTTTATACAGACAGATGCCGCTATAAACCCGGGCAATTCAGGGGGGCCGCTCGTAAACATCAGGGGCGAGCTTATAGGAATAAATACAGCGATATTTTCAAAGACAGGCGGTTATCAGGGAATAGGTTTTGCGGTGCCGAGCAATCTTGTGCGCTCTATAATGGATCAGCTTATAAAACACGGCAAAGTAACAAGGGGGTGGCTTGGCATTTCGATGCAGAGACTGACCCCTGAACTTTCCCAAAAATTCGGGCTTAAGGATTCAAAGGGAGCGCTTATAGGAGATGTCTTAAAGGGAAGCCCTGCTGAAACGGCTGGATTAATGCGGGGAGACATAGTGCTTGAATATAACGGCAAAGAAGTGGATGATGCCGATAGTTTCAGAAATATGGTTGCGCAGAGCAAGGCAGGAGCACAGGTTATGGTTAAGATTCTCAGAAAAGGGAAAGAACATAAATTGACTGTCACAATAGCCGAATATCCCAAAGAGCTTGGCAAGACAACACCCGAAATATCTTCTGAAAATACGCAGCAACGCGAAGCCCTTGCCGGACTGGAAGTTATAGAACTTACCATGGAAATTGCTCAACAGTTGGGGTTGAGCAGGGATGAAAAAGGGGTAGTAATTGTGAGGGTTGAGGCTGGAAGCCCGGCAGATGAAGCCAAGCTCAGAAAGGGAGATGTTATTCAGGAGATAGATAATAAAAAAGTAAGCACTCTTACTGATTTCAATAAAATTGCCTCTATTGCAAAAGGCGGAGAAACAGTGTTGCTTTTTGTTAATAGAGGAGGACAAAAATTTTATGTGGTGATTAAAGCCGCTTAATTTTTTATAAGCGGAGTTTGTAAAAAATATTTTTACGATTAAAGGAGGTGAATAAAGATGGGATTGATTATTTTAAGGGCAGCTATATTTGTAATATTTTTATTAACGGGTTATATGCTCGGCAGCAAGTATGATTCTCAGGTTATTGGCATTATATGGGGAGCGGCGGCAGGCGTATTTATGCTTGTGTTGGAATCGCTATTTAAAAAGATTTCCCTTAGCGTGGTTATCGGCGGGATATTCGGGCTTTCAACGGGCCTTTTATTCGCAAATCTTCTGCTTGTCCCCGTAAAGAAGCTCGGACATCAGGATTATTCAGCAACGGCATTCGCTTTAAATGCATTGTTCGGCTATGCCGGATTGCTTATCGGGCTCAGGCGCGGCAAGGGCCTTACTATATCCGGGATGCTAAGATTGTTCAGAGGACAGGGGTTTGAAGAAAATCTTAAATTGCTGGATACAAGCGTTATAATAGACGGCCGTATTGCCGATGTGTGCGAAGCCGGCTTTATTGAAGGCACATTTGTTGTCCCGCAGTTTATTCTTCAGGAGCTGCAATACATAGCGGATTCTCCGGATCAGCTTAAAAGGGCAAGGGGACGAAGAGGATTGGACGTTCTCCATAAACTGCAGAAGATGTCAAACGTGACGGTAAGAATTGTGGATGAAGATTTCCCGAAAATAAAAGAGGTTGACTCAAAACTTGTTGCGCTTGGCAGGCTGCTTAACGCAAAGGTAATAACTAATGATTTTAACCTCAACAAGATTGCCGAGCTTCAGGGAGTGTCGGTGCTGAACATACACGAGCTGGCAAATACGCTGAAACCCGTTGTCCTTCCCGGCGAAAGCATAAAAGTTTTTGTTATTAAAGAGGGGAAAGAGCATAACCAGGGAGTTGCGTATCTCGATGACGGCACGATGGTTGTGGTGGAAAACGGAAGAAAGCTCATCGGCAAAAATGCGGATGTAACGGTTACGAGCGTTCTTCAAACAACAGCGGGAAGGATGATATTCTCCAAGCCAAAAGAGGAATACGATAGAGAAAGTTAAGGGCGAATGGAACAGAAGGTTATAGCTATTATCCCTGCAGCAGGGCTCGGGAAGAGATTTGGAGAAGGAGGCAGCAAGCAATTTCAAACTCTCGGGGATAAGCCCCTTGTTGTATGGGCGCTTGAAGTTTTTGAGTCTATTGGAGACGTTACAGAAATAGTCCCTGTTTTTAAGAGCGCGGACATGGAGCAAGGCCGCAGATTAGTGGAGGACTATGGAATTTCTAAAGTTAAAAGAATTGCATCAGGGGGTAAAGAGAGACAGGATTCTGTTTATAACGGGCTTAACTTAATCGGCGATGGGGCAGACGTGGTTTTGATACATGATGCTGTTCGCCCGCTCGTAAAAAGTTCTATTATTAAGGAATCGATAAGCCAGTTAAAGGATTGTGACGGCGTTGTCGTAGGCGTTCCTCTTAAGGATACGGTTAAGGAAGTCGGTACGACTCGCAACCGAGCGGAATCAGGCGTTGTGAAAAAAACACTTAAGAGGGATGTGCTCTGGGCAATACAGACCCCGCAGGTTTTTAAGTATGCTATTCTGATGAAGGCATACAAAAAAGCTATGGGAGAAAAATTTTATTCTACGGATGACGCTGCCGTAGTAGAAAAATATGGCGGAAAGGTAAAAGTAATAATGGGGTCTTATGCAAACATAAAGATAACGACGCCGGAAGATTTGGATATCGCAGAGATGCTGCTAAGGAAGAGCGGAAGATAGTAGTTATCTTGCAGAGGAGAGAACTATAAATGAGAATTGGCTTTGGGTATGATTCCCACAGGCTTGCTGCCGGGCGCAGGCTTATTATCGGCGGCGTGGAAATACCATTCGAAAAAGGGCTAACAGGGCATTCGGATGCCGATGTCCTTTGCCACGCTATAATTGATGCGGTCATTGGCGCTCTCGGGCATGGCGATATAGGCAAACACTTTCCCGACACAGACCCTAAATGGAGAGATGTTTCAAGTCTTGACCTTTTAAAATATATCGCGGATGTTTCGCGGTCGAATGGGTTTGAAGTCTCGTGGGTAGATTCGACTGTTATCGCAGAAAAGCCAAAACTGTCACCTTATATTGACGCAATGAAACAAGCTATATCTAAAGCGGGGATCGCATCAGGACTTATTAATATAAAGGCAAAAACAAATGAAGGGATGGGCTTTATCGGCAGGGGCGAAGGCATTGCGGCATATGTAGTCTGCCTGCTTAAAAAAAGCTGAGCCTATTCACCGGTTTGCCTATTCACTCTCCTTGGCGAGTCGCCCGAGGAAACCAATTCACGTATGAACAAGAATTTAGTCATAAATCTCAACAAACCGAAAGGGCTGAGTTCACAGCAGGCAGTCACAAAAGTTAAGCATATTCTCTCCGCCAAAAAAGCAGGGCATGCAGGTACTCTGGACCCTATTGCCACAGGAGTATTGCTTGTCTGCCTTGATGAAGCTACGAAGATAACCAGATTTCTCACGGAAACAGAGAAAGAATATATTGCGCGCATAAAACTCGGAGAGCGGACAGACACATTTGATTCTGAGGGGAAAATAATCCAGAAAGTAGAGAATTTCTCTGTGAATGAAGATATGGTGCAGGGTGTCCTTAAGAAATTTAAAGGCGCCATAAAACAGATCCCTCCCATGTATTCTGCGATTAAGGTTTCAGGCAGCCCCCTTTATAAGCTTGCGCGCAAGGGCATAGAAATAGAAAGAGAGCCTAAGGAAATAATCATACGTGAAATTGAGATGCTCGGATTAAACGCTCCTTTTTTAGAAATCAGGGTTCTCTGCTCCAAGGGGACGTATATCAGGGCGCTGTGCGATGACATGGGAGTTGCGCTTGGCACAGGAGCCCACATGGTCGGGCTCAGGAGAACAAGGGTAGGAGATTTCAAAATCCAGGACTCAGCAGGATTTGATGAATTACCTGACAAGGAAAAATCTCTTTGTTCGATAGACTCAGCCTTAAAGCGCTTTAGGGAAATTATTTTGTCTTCTCAGGATTTTCTCAGGGCAATAAACGGAGCTGCTATTACAGCCGAAGGCTTGTCAGAACTGCCTGAAAATTCATACCTACGGCTTAAGGATCCTGATGGAAAACTGTTTGCGATAGGAAAAACAAAAGACTCATCAATAAAGATAGAGAGACTGCTGCATATACTGCCTCAGGATACCGCAGTGGTTTATCCTTAAACCAATAGATTAAAAATTTGCAGAAACTGGTTGATATATCAGAAAAAATTTTTCTAAAAAAGCTTGACAAGTTATGTGTTTTCTGGTAATTATAAACTATGCTTTTTCGTAGTGCGGACTCAATAGGCCTTGACATGGGTTCCAGCCACTTTAAGGTGGTGCAAATGAAAGACACCAAAAGGGGCTACGAGCTTGAACTTTTTGACCTGCTGCCAATAGCGCCTGAGATTATTGTAGACGGTGCGATAATAGATTCTCTCAGGCTGGTAGACGCCCTGAAAGAACTCATCAAAAAGTCACGCGTAAAAACTAAAAATGCGGTTGTAGGAATATCGGGCCACGCTTCAGTAATTATAAAGAGAATTTCGCTTCCCGAGATGTCGGAAGAAGACCTTGCAGAATCAATAAAATTTGAGGCAGAGCAATATATCCCGTTTGATATTGAAGAGGTAAATCTTGATTTTCAGATTCTCGGGCCACGGGAAGAGCCCGGACAAATGGACGTCATCCTTGTCGCAGTCAAAAAAGACATAATTAACGAATATATTACAGTTGTCAAAGAAGCCGGGCTTAATCCGTTAATCGTGGATGTAGATGCCTTTGCTCTTGAAAATATGTATGAAATTAACTATGAAATCGAACCGGACAGGAATATAGCTCTCGTCAATATCGGGGCGAGCACAATCAATATGAACATTCTTAAAGGCGGCACATCCGTGTTTACGAGAGACAGTTCTCTTGGAAGCAATCTGCATACGGAAGCTCTTCAGAAAGAATTCAGCGTGACCTATGAAAACGCAGAGAGACTTAAAAAGGGAGAACATGTTGAAGGCGTTGCTCCTGAGGATGTATTCCCTGTAATAGCCGCTGCATCGGAAGATATAATCAGCGAGATAGGCCGCTCGTTGGATTATTACAAAAGCACCACGCTGCATGAAGATATAAACGAGGTGATACTAAGCGGCGGCGGCGCGCTGATAAAGGAATTTCCGAGGACCCTTTCAGAGAAAATCGGGGTGGAATCAAAGGTGGCGGAACCTTTCAGGAATGTGTCTATCCCAAAAAAGTTTGATATGTCGTATATACGCGAGATGGCGCCGATGGCTGCTATTGCCGTGGGGCTTGCCCTCAGGAGGATTGGCGACAGATGATAAGGGTAAATCTCCTCCCGACAAAACGCAAGAAAAAACCAAAGGCAATTCCGGTATTTATTATCACCGGAACCTTACTCACTTTAGGAGCGATCATTTCATCGGGGTACCTTTTTTATTATTTAAACTCGGAACTGGCCTCTCTTCAGCAAAAGAAAAAAACCAATGAAACTCAAATTGCCGATTTAAAAAACAGGATAAAAGAGGTTCAGAATTACGAGGCGCAAAAGAAGACGCTTGAACAAAGAACAGGCGTAATAGAACAGTTGAAAAAAAACCAGAGCCTGCCGGTAAAAATCCTTGCGGAGATGAGCGAGGTTGTGCCAAATGGCGTCTGGATTAGCTCTATGTCTGTCTCAGGCACAACCATAAGTATAAGCGGGACAGCGTTTACAAACGAGGATGTTATCAATTATGAAAGAAACCTTAATAAATCCCAACTCTTCACAGATGTAAAACTGCCCGGGACTCAAAAGACTACTGCAGGAAAGATAATTACATACCAGTTTTCATTAACGTGTAAGGTGAAAGCGTCATAATGGCTCTCAAACTTAACATAAAGATTGACCTGAAAAAGATACCTAAGGGCGTGAAGATAGCTATAGCCGTTGCGCCTGCAGTTATCATAGCAGTGGTAGCAGTGATAGTCGTCTGGATGCCTAAAAATAAGGAGATTAAGAAAGTAACAGCGGAAATATCTAAACAGAATAATGAAATAGCCAAAAGTCAGTCAATGGCAGCCAACCTGGAGATTCTGAAAATAGAAAATGAAAAACTCAAAAAAAGGTTTGCTAAACTTCAGGAAAGGCTTCCGGAAAAAGCAGAGGTTTCAAGCCTGATCATACAAATATCCGAAGAAGCAAGGAAATCAGACATTGATATATTATCGTGGAAACATGAACCGACAAAGGCTCATCCGAGCGGAATAGTTGAAGAAATCCCGTTTTCCCTAACCGTTACCGGCACGTATCATAATCTCGGATATTTCTTCGGAAACCTTACGCGGTTAAACAGGATAGTCAATATTTCTGACATAAA
>Ga0172369_10001974_pt1 | contig 28828 bp, 19 predicted proteins | sample LakKiv25m_FD_114539 | JGI IMG/M metagenome (GOLD analysis project Ga0172369, IMG submission 114539) | Freshwater microbial communities from Kabuno Bay, South-Kivu, Congo - kab_022012_11.25m | ecosystem: Environmental > Aquatic > Freshwater > Lake | place: Democratic Republic of the Congo...
CAACGGCGCGACGCGCGCCTGCACATGCAGCGCGTGCCAGTAGTAGCCGAATGCGAGGTCGGTCACACTGCCTACGTCGATCTCGCCGAAGTTCAGGAAGGGCCGCACCGTGCCACGCACCCACTTGTCGTAACCGACGCGCGGCGCGAAGGCGATACTGTGGCTTGGGGGCCGCTCGCTCAGTTCTGCTGTATCTCCGGGACTTGCGTTGTCGCCGCGGCCCAACTCCGCGATTGCGCGCTGGCCCTGCACCTGGCGGACCTCGAGCACCGCGACAGGGGCATTGGTGACCACGGACTCCTCTTTGCCGGAAAACAGGTTGAGGCGCACTTCCGCGTTCTGGGAGCGAATCAACAATTTGTCGCCGGGGCGCACGGTACCGGCACTGTCAAGTTCAATCAGCACGTTGCCGCGTTGGGCTGTCGCGACCCTGCCGACGACCGCGCTCGTGGCGGCGTGTGCGGGCACGGCGAGCGGTGCTGCCTTCGCGCCCGCCGTAGCGGCAACCGGCCGCCAGGCTTCGAGCTTTCCACCTTCGGCCAAAGAGAACGCCAGCACACGCTGCTCGGCGACCACGGCGAAGACGATGCCATCGGTCACGCGCAGTTCGACGATGGTGCCGCCGAGATCGCGCTCGCTGCGTTTCTGCGGTGTGCGAGGGTCGGTGATGTCGTAGGTCAGCAACTTGCCATCGGCGGTGGCGCCCACCAGCAACGCGCCGAGCGCGCGGTGCAGCACGAGTTCCGCAGGAACGGCCACGGTTTCTGCCTCGGGCGGTGGCGGGCTCGGCGCTTGAGCGAATACCGGCAACGCGCACAACCCCAATCCCCAAGCGAAAAGGATGGTCCGAGCACCTGAAATCGACGACATGGCCACCTCCATTCCGCGGCAAGACCGCACCCTGCGCGCCCAAGCATCCGAGCGCGGCGGCGGCGTGTCAAATGGCCACGCTACCGCCGATGTGTACCGCAAGCGGCGGATCGGTGCAGCCGTCGCCGCTTGACCACCGCACCACGCGAAGGCTACGCTCGCGCGGCCGCTTGCGAACTGCGGCGGCCTGCGCAATTTTCCGTTGGAGTTCCCGCCATGACGTCTGTTCCGACCCGCTCGAAGCCCGCAGGCCGCCACCTCTGCGCCGCGGTCGCTGCCACAATTCTCGCTCTCGCACTGGGTGCGACTTCCACGGCTTTCGCCGAGGTCAAGATTGCTGTCGTGGATCTGCAAAAGGTGTTGCACACATCGACGGCCGGCAAGGCTGCTCAGAAGAAATTCGACGACTTGCGCGACAAGAAGAAGCGCAACTTGGAAGTGACGGACAAGTCGCTGCAAAAGAGGCAGAAGGAACTGGTCACTGGCCGCGCGGACATCGAGGACGCCATCAAGGCGCTGAACGGCAAGCCGGTGCCCGAGGATCTGCGGCAGAAAGCCGCAGCCTTCCAAGACAAGGCCAAGAACTTCGAACAAGATGTGATGGACTTCGAGAAGGCGCAGCGCACGACCGTCGATGATTTGGCCAAGAAGGAGGCGGACTTGCTCCGACCCATCGAGGACACGATCAAGCAGAAGGTGGAAGCCATCGCAAAGGAACGCGGTTTCGGTCTCGTGCTCAGCCGTCAAGTCACCGTCTATGCGGCCGATGCCTTCGACATCACGGACGAGGTGATCCGGCGGTGCGACGCCAAGTAGGCATGTCTGCTGGAGCTACTTCGGTGCTCGCGCGGGCGGCATGCGTTGTGCTATGTGCGCTCGCGGTTGGCTGCCGGCGCGATGCTGCAAAGCCCATCGCTGTCTCGCAGTTGTTCCCGGATGCCACGATTGCGCCCGCCGTCGTACTGCCCGCGCCCAGTGGTGGGTTGGCGCGCGCCGAAGCAGTCGCCGAGCTTGAACCTAATGATTCTGCTGCAGAAGCTCAGCCTGTCGCGGCAAATGCGGTGGTCGATGGCGTCTTGGCGCGGCCTCCCACCGCCTCGGACAAGCCTGCGAGGACCAATGGGCACGCCAAGGCCGGCGTCGTCATCGACGAGGACTGGTACCGCTTGCCCGCAGTGCAACCCGGTCAGATGACCCAGATCGATCTGGCCAGTGGCCCGGCCTGCGCCGAGCTTGAACTGTATGACGATACGGGCAGAACGCTCGTGCGACGCGCGAAATGGTGGAAGGCAGTGCGGCCCGTGTTGCCGTCGGTCGGGCCGGCGGCACGCGCGTCGCTGGTTCGGGTGGTCTGCCGCGGGAAATCTTTCGCAGAGACGGGCGGTTCGTACCGTCTGGCCGTGTGGACGCGCGCCTCCCTGGCGACCGAAGAGGTCGAACCGAATGACAAGGTGTCCGCCGCGTCACAAACGGCCGCACTGGGCGCGTCGCTGCAAGGCTCCTTGGCGCCATTGGAAGATGTCGACGCTTACAGCCTGGACTTCAGGTCGGCGCAGCCAGGCGACTGCCTGCAAATCAGCGTCGCCGGTGTGCCGGACGTCGACATGGAACTCGCGCTCTACGATCCTCTGACCCTTCAGCCGCTAATGAGACGCAAACCTGCGCGGGGACTTGGAATTATCGTACCGAACCTGGACGTCCGCCGGGTCGGCGACCATCCCATCGTGACCGTGCGCGCCGTCAGTGGCAACCAGCCCGATGCGCCGTATGTGCTGAGTACTCAAGAATTTCTTCCGAGCGGCTGTGCACATCAGGTCGATTGCCCTGCCCTGATACCGGTCGAGCGCGAACCCAACGATGATCCGGCTCGCGCCCTCGCGGTCCTACCCGGCACGACCGTGACCGGCTTCGTTGACAGCGCTGGCGACATCGACTGGCTGGCGCCCCAGGCACGTCCTGGACAGATCGCCGTCATGCGGTTGATCGGCCCCAGCGCACTGAAAATGGCACTGTCTGTGCAAGGCGGTGCGGAGCTGACCGCGGACGCTGGGCAACCGCTGCGGTCGGGCGCGGTGCGGGTGCCGCCCGGCGGCCTCATGGTGGGCGTGCACGCCCAGGAGGGCGGCGCCAGCCTGACGGACTTGTGGCGATTCGACGTTCAATTGTTTGATTTTGTTGATTACGAGGTCTCCGTAGCGCCCGGCGCACCGCCCCCCGATCCGTGGTCCGCGGCCCACGCGTTGCTGCGTCGGCCCGTCACACCAGAGCTTGCGGCGGGAGGCTGGACGCGGCACGGAATGATCGACATTCAGAATGAAATCGACGTATTCGGACTCGACCTGCGTGACCGCCCCGCTCCAGTCGGCCTCGGCCTCCTGTGCGGCGGCGACGGCGCCTTGGGTATGACCTGTACGGTATCGGCGGAAGATGGCAGAGAACTGGTCAAGGTTACGGCAGATTTGGATGGTACAGCCCCGGGTCACAGCACCATCGTCTTGGTGCCAGGGCGCTACCGCATTGCGGTGCAAGGTGCCGGTCGCAGGAGTCCGCAGCCCTACGCGGTGATGGTGCGGGAACAGCCCGACGCGCAAGGCCTGCCGCTGGGCGGCACACCGACGGACGCCGGTACGACTCATCCATAGAACACCGACGGGAACAACTCGTCGGCGGTTTGTTTGCTGCCTGTGCGTCACAGGCCCCTATTTCGCGTGGATACGTGACCGCGCCACGTCCACTGCGACCGCCAGCATCTGCGCCAGGTCGGCCTCGGCAAGCGCGCAAACGACGACGCCGCGTGGGTCGCAGAGCACGACCATTGCCTGGCCCGCTGGCGCACCCAGGCGACGCGCGCTCGCGCCATCGACGTCGACGCACACGCGCACGCCCTCCGGAAGTTCCGCTGCGGATATGGTGGCTTGCGCGACGATACCGAGAATCGGCAGTGCCTGCGCGGCCAGGCCAGCACGATCCACACCGCGCAGCGCCGCGAACAACGCCTCGTCCGGCCCCAGCGCCACAATCGCGTAACGCCCCGCGAAGTCAGGCGATCCGGCGCATTCGGCCAGCAGTAGCGGCGGCACCGGATCGCCAGGTTGCAGCGGCCACGGCATCAGAAGCTGTTGCCGATCGTGAATTCGAACACGAGCGGCTGCTCGCCGGGCTTTGGCTTGATGGGGATGCCCCACTCGAAACGCAGCGGTCCTACCGGCGAAAACCACCGAACGCCCCACCCGAAGGATTGGCGCATCGCAGCGAGCGAAATCGTCTCGCCCTCGCCGAATGCATTGCCGATGTCGAAGAACACGAGGCCGCGCAAGTTCATCGGCGCCTTGAGGATCGGCACTTCGATCTCGTTGTTCAGGTAGAGCTGCCGCACGCCACCGTTGCGGAACGGCTGCAGCGAAGCACCAGGGTCGCTGGAAGCCGGCGTCGAGATGTAGGGCCCCAGCGAATTGCGCTGAAAACCTCGTACGTTGTAGATGCCACCGATGAAGAAGCGCTCGAACAGTGGGACATCTTCGCCCACTGGCGCATTGATGAGGCCGCCCACGAGGTTGAACTTGAGCACACCGTCGAAGGGCAGCGGCACGTAGCGGCGCATGCGCGCGGTATAGCGTGTGAACTCGTTGTCGCCGCCCAAGGCACGCGACGCCCACTCGGCTGTGGCGGCCAGGTGCCAGCCCGTGGTCGGAAACATGCGGTCGTCGCGCGTATCGTAGGTCGCGGTGCCGCGCAGCGACGAGGTCAGCCCGCTTGTAAACATGCGCGCGACCGGCACGTCGGTGTGACCACTATAACCGCCCGGCTTTGCAGTCACTTGTTCCAGGTTGTAGCTGGCATCGAGGTGCAGCGTGTCGGTCAGCCGGTAGCCCCAAGACATCGTGCCACCTGTGGAACGGCGCGAGAAATCTGCATAGAGCTGCTCATAGCTGAACAGATCGATGGCGAACGTGACCCGGGTATCGAGGAAGTACGGCTCGAAGAAGGATGCCTGGAACATTGTTCTGATTTTCGAGAGCGATCCTTGCACCGACATGCGCTGCCCGCGCCCCAAGAAGTTGTCCTTGGCGATCTGCGCTGTGGTGATGAAGTTGTCGATCGACGAAAAGCCCATGCCGACCTGGAAGGTGCCGGTGGTACGCTCCTTGACATCAACAATTACATCAACCACTTGCGGCAAAGCAGTCGGCCGAGTCTTGACCTCGACCTTCTCGAAGTAGCCGAGACGCTGGATGCGCGCCTGCGAAGTCTCAATCTTCTCCTCGCTGTAGAGATCACCCTCGGTCAGCACCAGTTCGCGCCTGATCACCTTGTCGCGCGTCGATCCGCCGCCTTGCATGATCACCTGACCGAAGTAGACCTTCTTGCCGCGCTGGATGTGGTAGGTCCAGTCGACGGTGCGCTTGTCCATGTCCGGTACGCTCTCGTTGGAGACTGAGGCGTGTGCATAACCGTAGTTTTTCTGAGCAGCTGCAAGCTTGGTCCCATCTTGCTGGACCAGGGCGTAGTTGAAGATCTCCCCCGGCTTGAGTTGCACCTTCTTCATCAACTCGTCGACGGGATCCACCGGATCGCCAGTAACCGCGACCTTGCCCACCTTGAACTGCGGGCCCTCGTGGATGCGAATGGACACCGAAATGTACTTCATGTCCGGCGACAGGCTCACGACCGGCTCTTCCACTTTGGCCTGGATGTAGCCTTTGGTGAGGTAGAAGTACTGCATGACCTGCAGGTCGTAGTCGAGATGTTCTCGCTTGAAATTCCCGGTCTTGCCAAAGATCGAAAAGATCGATCCCTCTTGGGTCCGTAGGACGGCCTTGATGTCGGCGTCACTCACGCCCTCGTTGCCGAGCAGGTCGATGCGCCGGACCTTGACCTCCGCACGCTCCTGCACATCGAAGATGACGCGCACCTGATTGCCCGGCATCGGTTCAGAACGCTGCGTCACGCCGGCAAGGAAATAGCCCTCGTCGGTGTACAGGTCCTTGATCTTGCCGACATTCACTGCCGCTTCTGCGGGCGAGTACAGGTTGCCCACGCGCAGATCCACCACCTTCATCACGTCGTCGCGGCTCTGGGCTTCGTTGCCGCGGATCTCGACGGCGGCAATGCTCGGTCTCTCCAGAACCTGATAGCGGACAATGACCTGATCGTCCTCGACTTCCTTGAGGCCGATGCGCACGTCGTCGAACAGGCCCATCGCGAAGATGCGCCGCAGGTCTTCGGCGACCACGGTGGGATCCAGCGCTTCGCCAGCCTTCGCGCGCAGTTGGTGGAGCACGGTCGCGGTGTCGACCCGCTCCACGCCGCCGAGTTCGATCGCCTTGATGATCAGGGGCTTGTCCGCCGCCTCCGCCTTCACTTCGTCACGCAGACTCAGACCCGACTTGCCGCCGAGCGACCCGCTGCCGAATAGGGATTCATCGGCGGATGCGGCGCCCGCACCCAGCGACCCAGCGCTCAGCACCGAGAACAGGAGCAATCGTATGCATTTGCGCCGCGCGCGGGCCCTCATGCTGCCGCCTCCGCGGCGTCCATCACCCGCCCATCGACCATGCGCAGCACGCGGCGCATCCGGCGCGCCAACTCCTGATTGTGGCTCACGACGACAAACGCGGTACCGGTCTCCACGTTGAGTTGTTCCATCAATTCATGCATTTCTTCCGCGGTGCGACCGTCGAGGTTGCCCGTCGGTTCGTCCGCCAGCACCACGCGCGGCCGCATCACCAGGGCCCGCGCCAGGGCCACGCGCTGCTGTTCGCCGCCGCTCAGCTCGCCAGGATGGTGGTCCAATCGCTCCGCCAGACCGACACGGGCCAGCAGTTCGCGCGCGCGCGTGTGTGCCTCGGCTGCCGGTTGGCGTGCGATCAAGGTTGGCATCAAGACGTTCTCAAGAGCGGTCAGCTCCGGCAGCAAGTGGTGGAACTGAAACACGAAGCCAATCGAGTGGTTGCGGAACGCCGCCAACTCTGCGTCGCTCAGGTGATCGAGGCTCGCGCCGTCGTAGGCGATGCTGCCGCGGCTCGGGCGATCGAGCGTGCCGAGCAGGTGCAGCAAGGTCGACTTTCCCGAGCCCGAGCGCCCGACGATGCCGACCATGTCGCCACTGTACAACGCGAGATCGACGTTGCACAGCACCTCGATGCGACGAGTGCCAAGCTCGAACCACTTGTCGATGCCGCTAGCGCGGATGAGCGGCACATCCGTGCGCAATACCTCACTGTTCACGTCTTGGATGGTGGGCTCAGCCATGTCTCAGCCCCTCCAATGGACGGAGGCGGGCCGCACTTGTAGCAGGAAATACGGTCGCGACAAGAGACACGGCCACGGCCGCGACAGCGACAGTGGCAATCTCGATCGCTTCGATGCTGACGGGCAACGTGCGGACGTAATAGGCCTCCGGCAACTGGATGCCCAGATGCAGAATCAGCAGGCATGTCCCGATGCCGAGAATGCCGCCAGCGGTGGTGCCAATCAGGCCGATGACGCCGCCCATCTGTACGAAAGCATTGCGGATAGATCCAGCCGTGGCGCCCATGGCGCGCAGCATGGCGATGCTGTCGTGTTTCTGCAGGATGACCATGGTCAAGGCAGACACGATCGAGAACGCGGCAACCAGGATGATCAGGCCGAGGACCAGGAAGATGACGAGGCGTTCGAACGCCAGGGCCGAAAACAGAGAACGGTTCAGTGCGCGCCAATCGATGACTTCGGTGTCGGCCGGCGCACCGACCTGACGCAGCGCCTGGCGAACAGAGGCCACGACGCCGTCGGGCTGCTCCGGCTGTTTCATGCGCAACTCCAACATGTTGGCATCACCGACGAGGTTGAAGTACCGCGCAGCCTCGCTCAATTCGACGTAAGCGACCTTACTATCGGCTTCGTAGAGCCCTGTTTCGAATGTGCCCGCGACGCGAAACGTGCGCACACGCGGGCGAAGCCCTGTCGGGCCGACATCGCCATCGGGCGTGACCACTTCCACGCGATCGCCGAGTTCAACCTGCAGCGACCGCGCCAACTCGGCACCGAGCAGGATGCCGGGTGCAATCGGTATGTCGATCGCCTCGCCCGCGGCACCGTCATCGAGATCGTCGCCCAGGGCGTGCTGCACTTGCGCGTCGATTCCGGGTGGTTCAATGGACGGCAGGGGCGGTTGAGGAGGCGACGCGACGTGCTCGGTGCCCAGGTCCTCGGGTGGGCGCGGCGGCCGCTCGCCGATCAGCTTCGGCGGGGCGCCACTGGGCAGCAGCAGCATCGGCTGCTGTGGCGGCGTCGCCTCGGCGGGACCGGGCGCAAGTCGCAGCATCGCATCGAGTTCCTGGCGCGCTCCCGTGGACGGGGGCGGCAGGGCAAGCGCTGGCGTTGGCGGCAGATCCTGCGCCTCGTAGGCTGGCTTGCGCGCCAGCGATCGATCAGACGCCATGGCAGCCGGATGTTCCAGCAGGTGCAGATCGCCCGTGACGAGCGTCCTGCCCAGTTCGCGACGGACTTCGGGCAGGCTGGCATCGATGCCGCGGATCGACACGAAGTTGTTGACATTGAAAGCAGAAGACAAGATGGCGTCGCCGCGCACTTGCGGGCTCACCGCCGCGATACCGGGCAGGCGCCTGAGGGTGCTGGACAGGAGCGCGATGCCGCCGAATGCCGCTGACCCGCCACCGCGTTCGATGAGAGCGTGGGCGTTGGCGACGAGCATCTTGGCGCGCAGATCCGATGCGAATCCGCCCATGACCGACAACACGACGATGAGGGCCCACGTGCCTGCGGCGACGCCGACGATAGAGACAAACACCGGCAACGACACCTTGGCGCGGCCTTGCATCAGGAGATAGAGTCCGTAGAGGCTGAGCAACGCAGCGGCCGATCCAAGCCAGACTGCCATCGCCGGCCGCCAGAACCAGACCGCGCCTGTCAAGCTGCCCAGAGCCAACCCACCAAACAACAGATGCAATCCAAGACGTTGCAAGCGCAATGAGAGACCGGGACCGCGCCCGGCGCGCCACGCCGTCAGCGCGACCGCGACGGCCACGGCCCCTGCGCCCCAGGCGGCATCGAAGTACGGCAGCACGATCGGGTGGCGCGCCGCGAGGGCACCGCCGAGCAGTGCGACAATACCTGTCAAGATCAGGGGCATGGTGCGCAGCCAGCGCCTCGGTAGCCCGGCGCAAGCGAGCAGCGCAGCGTGCAAGGCGAGCGCTGCTGCGACATTGCGCAGGCCGAGCAACCCCATGCCCGGCGCCACGGACGTCAGCGACACGTGGGCCACCAGCCAAGCGCAGAGACCGGCGACGCCGCAAGCCAGCGGAAACTGCCAGAACGGTCGGGGCGCCAAGGCGCCCGGCGCGGCATCGACGGCCTCCTGCAGGCCATGCCACAGACGCAGCGGCAACGGCACGACAAGACGCGGCGCTCGCAGAAAGGACCATGCGACAAAGGTGCTTGCGCGATTCATGAGTGGTCGCGTCGCGAGTCGCACGATGCCCAGCCCCAGCACCGAGAACAGCGCAGCGATGCCGATCGCCGCCACGATCACGCCAAGAAGTTGAATGACCAGCCAAACTTGAAAGGCGACTTGCGCATCGTCCGCGCGCACCAACGCCTCGGGCACCGCAGCGATCAGTGCGAGGCTGAGCAGCGCGACGAGGCGTCGATGGTGCACCTACGCAGCTCCCGGCGTGGGGGGAGTCATCTCAGATACCTGAGTCCGTTGTTCCGGCCGCATATGCGGAAACAGCAACACTTCTCGAATGCTGTCTGTGTTGGTCAACAGCATGACGAGGCGATCGATGCCGATTCCACATCCCGCAGTCGGCGGCAACCCGTACTCCAACGCGCGCACGTAATCGAGGTCCATCTCCATGGTCTCCTCGTCGCCTTTGGCTTTCTGCGCCAGCTGCGCCTCGAAGCGCTCGTACTGGTCGACCGGATCGTTCAACTCGGAAAATGCATTGGAGATTTCTATGCCACCGATGAAGAGCTCGAAACGATCGACGAGTTGAGGGTGCTGATCATTGCGGCGGGCAAGCGGTGAAGTTTCCGCAGGATACTCATACACGAAGGTCGGCTGCACCAGATGCGGTTCTGCGACCGCCTCGAACAACTCGACCTGCACCTTGCCGAGCGTGGCGTGGACATCGATGTGAAGGCCCAACTCGTCCGCCTTGTTTCGCAAAGCTTTCTCATCGTCGATCTGCGCAAGTGTCAAGCCGGCCCATTCCTGCAGACCATCGCGGATCCGCACGCGGCGAAAGGGAGCAGCCAGCGAAATGACGCGCGCCTTGCCGTCGGCATCGATTCCCCACGCCACCTCGGTGCCACCTGCCACGTTCACGGCCAACTCCGCGAGCAACGTCTCGACCTCGACCATCAGGTCTTCAAAGGTCGCGTAAGCCCGGTAGAATTCCAGCATCGTGAATTCGGGATTGTGCCGCTGCGACAGGCCTTCATTGCGGAAATTTCGATTGATCTCGTAGACGCGCTCCAGCCCGCCGACGACCAGACGCTTGAGGTACAACTCCGGCGCAATGCGCAGGTACAGCGGCATGTCCAACGCATTGTGATGCGTGCGGAAGGGCCGGGCCGCCGCCCCACCCAACACCGGGTGCATCATCGGCGTCTCGACCTCGACGTAGCCACGGCCGTCCAGGAAGTCGCGCACGCCGCGCATGACGAGCGAGCGACGGCGTACGATTTCCCGCGCCTCGTCGTTCATGATGAGGTCGACGTAGCGTTGGCGAAAGCGTGTTTCCTTGTCTACAAGACCATGGTACTTTTCTGGAAGAGGACGAATGCTCTTGGTCAGGATGCGGATGCACGCCTCGCCGCCGCCGCAGCCTGCCAGCGGCTGTCCTTCGAGATCCTTCACGCACGCGTGCAAGGACGGTTCGCCCATGCGGGTGCGGAACGGCCGGCCGGTGACGCCGACGATGTCGCCGATGTCGAGGCTCCGTTCGCCGCCCTTGAACAGACGATCGAACAACTCTTCGTCTTCATTGCGCTGCATGTAGACTTGGAACGTCGAAGCGTCCGTAGCACGGGGTTCGAGACCTTGGGCAACCCGGAGCCTGTTCTCCGCCACGCGCGCCGCCAACACATCCGTCGCACTGCGATCGCGCACGCGGATGAAGGCTGCCTTGCCCTTCACATTGATCGCCATGACGCGACCCGCGAGTTGCAGCGCCGCGGTGCCCGGGGCGCGCCCGGCGTCAAAAGGCTCCAGGCTGCCGTGCTGGGCGGCGATCAACTCGGCGCCAGTGTGTGACGGTTGAAAATCATTTGGATATGCCTGTTCCCCGGCGGCACGTGCGGCGTCGATCTTGGCGAGGCGCAGGCGCATCAGGTCGTTGCGTTCGAGCATGGGGGCACCTGTGAGGCAAGAAGGGCGGGCCAAAAACGCCTTGCGCCGCGCAGTGCCGGTTCGGGCATGGCGGCGCAAGTCCGGGCCTTCATGGCCAATCCAGCGAGCCGCTGGCGAGCTACTGGTCGGGGCGACAGGATTTGAACCTGCGACTCCTTGACCCCCAGTCAAGTGCGCTACCAGGCTGCGCTACGCCCCGAGTCGCACAGACCTCAAGGGCGCGTGCGGGCCGTCCGTGTACCACGGGCAACGGCAAAGGCGCAAGCCCGTGGCGCTCGCATTCTGCTGCCCGCGCTCCACCACATACCTCGGGGCGCCGTCACCGACGTCGCCGCGAATTCGCAAAGGTGGGCTCGCATCGACAGGATTGGCGACCCTGTCAGGCTGCGGGAGCGACGGCCTTGGGCTCGGCCACGATGTCCGCCACCGACGTGTTCGCCAGGTAGTTCTCGATCATCGAGGCCACGGGCTGCCAGTTGTGGTGCGCCGCACACGGCGCATCGCCGTCGCAACGCCCCAGACCGAGCACGCACGCGCGATCGTTCCAAGGACCTTCAAACAGCTCGCGAACTTCGAGGAGCGTCACCGTCTCGAGCGGTCGCACCAGCCGAAAGCCGCCGCTCGGTCCGCGCGCGGAGCCGAGAATGCCGGCACGCACCAAGGTGCGCATGACTTTGGAGAGGTAATTGCTCGGAACGGAGTCGTGCTCGGAGATCGAGCGCGCGAGGACGTACTGCTTCGAATTGCTCTTGTGCAAATACTGAAGCGCGTACAGGGCATATTGAGTAGTACGGGACATGACAGCCATAGGTATCTCCAGCGAGGCAGTTGACGCGATGTTGCGACATTCGCGCGCACTTGTCGAGGGGAGATCGTGAGGACCATGTGCTGAGTTGTTGATGGTCGGCGACGTGAAGGGTCTATGAATTCTCATATCGACGACTGCATCCATTGATACCTGACGGCCGGAACAGCAAGACTGGCCTCGCGTCGATCGAGTCGCGCCCGGCCGGCGCCATGCACCACACGAGATTGCCGACGTCCAGGTCGCTCAGTAGAATCTGGCTGATCTTGAGTCTGAGGAGAACGATCATCGCCACCCGTCTTGCCATCGCTTGCCTGTCGCTGCTCTATCTACTTGGAGCCACAGCTGTTTTTGCTGATGTCGCATCGCCCGCCGCGTCGGGCTGTGCTGGCGCAGTCGATCGGCAAGGCGCGGCGATGGGCACACGCGTTCATCTGATCGTGTGCCCGAAAGGACCCGACCCCGTTGATCACGACGCGGCGCAGGAGGCGGCCCAAGCCGCATTCGCCGAATTCGGCCGCCTGGAGGGCCTCTGGACGACCTGGTCACCCGCGAGCGAGGTGTCGCGCATCAACGCTGCGGCAGGCAGCGGACGAATCCGCGTATCTTCAGAGACCTACGACGTACTGGCAGCGGCGCTCGCAGGAAGCCGGATGTCGAACGGCCTTTTCGATATTACGTTCGCGCCCTTGGGCGAAGTGTGGCGCTTCGACACACCGCCCGGCAGCCACGAGCCGACCCACCTCGAACGCATTCCCAGCCTTGCGGAAGTGCGCCGCCTGCGCGCCCGGGTCGGCTGGCGACACCTGCATCTGGACCCCGCCAAGCGCCAGGCGTGGCTGGACCGGCGCGGCATGGCCATCCACCTCGGCGGCATCGGCAAGGGCGCGGGCGTCGATCGCGCGGTCGCGATCTTGCGCAGCAAGGGTTTCGCTGACTTCGTCGTTCAGGCGGGCGGCGACCTCTACTGTGCCGGGCTCAATGGCAAGCGACCGTGGCACGTTGGAATCGCGCATCCCCGCAACAAGGCAGAGATTCTTGGCAGCATGAACGTGACCGACGCCGCGTTCTCGACCAGCGGCGATTACGAGCGCTACGCGATCCTGAATGGCAAGCGGTACCACCACATCCTCGACCCGCGCACCGGCTTTCCGGGATCGGCGAGCCAAAGCGCAACCGTTCTCGCCGCGAGCGCCACACAAGCGGAAGTGCTGACCAAGACGGCCTTCCTGCTCGGCGGCGCAGCTGGGTTGGATCTGCTCAAGGCGCAAGGCGTTCGCGGCTTGCTGGTCGACGCGGGCGGCAAGGTCTGGCAGAGCGCGGATCTCGAGCTCACGCCGCGGTGATCGACGTGCCTGCGCAGGCGATCTGGAGGCCGATTGAACATCGTCTTGGCGGGTTTGCACGGTGAGACCGTGCGCGTTTCGGTCAAGCAGGGCTCGCTGACCATCGCCACCGCCGCAAAAACTGTTGACACCTTCGATGCTTGTGGCCGCTGGCTCGGCGGCGTCGATGCCGGGCACTACTGGCGCCGCGGGCTCGATCACCGCGTCATCGGCGCCGCACGCGGTCAGCGACCGGCGCAGTTGCTGGCGCCACAAGCGCGCCAGACGTTGCTGATCCGCGTGCATGATCGCGTGACGCACGTCGCCGCGGACCTGGCCAGCGGTCGTCTGGCGCCAGCATCCGGCTTGGATCCCCGCGACTTCGCAGCCATCCATCAATGTCTCGCCACCGCCGTCGCGTTCGATCCAGGGGCCCTTGCCGCCGACGCGCAACTGTTCTGCGATCTGTACGGCGGCCCCATCTCGGCCTTTCCCGGCGAGCTGTACCGCGCCCTCTACCTGCAAACTACGCGCGGCTGTGCATGGAACCGTTGCAGTTACTGCACGTTGTACCACGGACGTCAGGCGAACGTGCGCAAGGGGGCGGATCTCGACCACCACATCTCCGCCGTGCGCCGCCACTTTGGACCTGCACTGGCATTGCGCCGGACGGCGTTTCTCGGCGACGCCGATGCATTCCTGCCGGGCCCCGCGGGGTTGCTCAGTCAGTTCGCCGTCTTGCATCGCCACTTTGCGTTGGATGCGACGGCGCCGCTGGACGGGCGGCACCCCTTGGCCGCCATCGACGCCTTTGGCGCGCCCGACTCGGTGTTGCGTTTTTCTATTGCCGACTTGCGCGAGCTCGCCCGCCTCGGGCTGCGGCGCGTGTACCTGGGCTTGGAGACCGGCTGCGATGCATTGCGCAGCCAGTTGCGGCGCCGTGAGCCGCTTGTGGACCTGCGTGGCGCTGTCGAACACTTGCATGCCGGCGGGATTGCCGTGGGCCTCACCGTACTTGCCGGCGTTGGCGGGCGTCTCTGGCAGGAGCGTCATCTGACCGAGACGGTTCGCGAACTGCGGCGCCTGTCTCTCGATAGGCTTGACATCGTGAGTCTTTCTCCGCTCGACGCCGATTCGCGCAGTGCGTACGTCCTGTGGGCGCAGGTCGAGGGTATCGAACCTTTGGCGGCCCATGAGGTCGATGCGCAGCTGGGGACGCTGAAATCAGCACTTGCCGGTGGCTGGCGCGACAGCGGCCCTCGCGTGGCACCCTATGATCTCGCGGCCCTGATCTCCTGAATGCGCAGCCTTGCTTGGCTCTGCCGCGATGGACGCACGCGGGCGCGAATGCCATCATCCGCCGCACATCGGCCTGCAGACCTTTCCGCACACTGAGGATCATGTCGCACCACACCCACCTGCCCGTCGAGAATCTGACCATCGGCGCGTCGAAGCCCCTGGATCTCGTACCGTTTCGTCAGCGTCGCGTCGATGGTGCCATCCTGCTCAGCAACGATTTCGGCGAACATTTGTTCGTGACCGATGCGGAGTACCAGCAGTTGCTGGGCGCTGGCGTGTCACGTGAGGATGCCCTGTGGCAGCGCCTGCGCGAGCGCAACTTCCTGGCCAAGGAGATCGATCAGGCGGCGATCGTGGCGCGCATGTCCGACAAGCTGCGCTTTCTGCGCTCCGGGCCGAACCTGCATATCTTTGTCGTGACGCTGCGTTGCAACCACACGTGCCAGTACTGTCACGCGTCGCGCACGCGCATGGACGCCCACGAGACGGACATGACGATCGCCACGGCCGAGCGCTCGGTGGACTTCGCCTTCGAGTCGACCTCGCCCAGCCTCACCCTCGAATTCCAGGGTGGCGAGCCGCTGGCGAACTGGCCGGTGGTCGAGCACATCATTGAATATGCACGTCAAAAGAACGCTCTGGCGGGGAAGTCGCTGATGTTCGCGCTCGTGACCAACCTGAGCCTGATGGACGAAGACAAGCTCGAGTACCTCATCGATCGCAGGGTGCAGATCTGCACGTCGATCGACGGCCCGGCGGATCTGCATGACGGCGTGCGCATCTGGAAGGACGGCGCGTCGCACGCGACGACGCTGAAATGGGTCAAGCGCATCAACGAGCGCTACGCCGAATTGGGATTGGATCCGCACCTTTACCACGTCGAAGCCTTGCCGACTGTGACGCGCCTCACCCTGCACCGCGGCAAGGAACTCGTGGACCACTACGTGGACATCGGCGCGCGCAGCATCTTCCTGCGCCACCTCGATGCCTTTGGCTGGGGCGCGGCGGCGCAGCAGCGGCTCGGCTACAACATGCAGGAGTTCCTCAACTTCTACCGCGCGGCATTCGATCACGTCGTCGCCATCAACCGCCAGGGCACCGATTTCGTCGAACGCACCGCCGCTCTGCTCCTCGCCAAGATCATCGGCCACCAGGAGCCAAATTTCCTTGATATTCGTAGTCCTTGCGGCGCAGGCATCGGCCAGATCGCATACAACCATGACGGTCGGCTCTTTACCTGCGACGAAGGCCGCATGGTCGATCGCAGCGGCGACACGGTGTTCCAAATCGGCACGATCGAGCGCCCTTACCGCGAAGTCGTCAGCGGCCCGATCGTGCGCGCGATGGTCACCGCCTCGACGCTCGCCAGCCAGCCTGGCTGCTCCACCTGCGTGTACAAGAGTTGGTGCGGCGTGTGCCCGGTGCACAACTACTGCGAACAAGGCAGCATCCACGGTCGCATGGCGGATTCCACCTGGTGCCACAAGCACATGGGTTTGTTTGATTTTCTCATGGAACGCCTGCACCGCGCCGATCCCTTCGAGCGCGAACTGTTCGAGCGCTGGGCCACGCCGCGCGGTCAACCGCACTATGTCCACGAGCGCGAGGCGCTGTGAATCTCGCCAGGCCTGGTGCGTTGAAGGGTCAGGCTGGCGGTGCAGGTTCGCAGCAAGCGGGCCAGGGCTGGACAGCTTGACGCAAAGGTTGCATACCACGCGCCGAGTCTAAGGTTGTTCTGCGACCTTTCTTACCATCATTCGCGGGCGAGGCCCGCGCCGCAAGCCGGCTCGTACCGGCGTTCAACTGTTCATGTTTGAGGAGGAATTCGTCATGCGTCGTTGGATTCTCGCTGTTGCCATGTGCACCCTGGCCTTCCCGATGGCTGCGCAGGCCGCCGGTGGCAAGGACCTGTTTGTCGCCCAGAAGTGCAACAAGTGCCATGAAGTGAAGTCGGAAGGCATCGCGCCGGTCGAAGCCAAGGATGGCATCAAGGACCTGTCTGGCGTCGGCAAGAAGCACGACGCGGACTGGTTCAAGAAGTGGCTCAAGAAGGAAATCGACCACGAAGGCAAGAAGCACAAGTTCGGCGCCTGGAAGGGCACGGACGCGGAGCTCGACACCATCGCGGGCTGGCTGAAGGGCCTGACCAAGTGACGGTTCGCCAGAAGTGAGCCTTTCTGTTGGGTATTGCTGGATCCCCCGGCAGGGCAAGCGTCCTGCCGGGGGATTCGCCTTTTTTTGCGACATCCTGCACGCCGGTCATGCTTCGACTGACTTCCGCAATGCTATGCGCAGTGTGACACGTTAGCTGCCGAGATTCCGGCGGATGTGCCGAATTCCTGACACTGTCTATCTGCTCGTCTTCATGAGATTCTCCGAGCTGCCGTGTCGGCGGCGCCCTGGGCATGCCGAAATCTCGGCACCTTCGGCACGAAGCCCATTCGAGGGTGGCGCCGAATCGCAAGTAGCTGCGAGGACAAGCACTACGGTCGCTGACGCCGCGCAGACGGCGTGCTAGGCTCCGTGCGCTCGCGGCACCACCGACCGCGAGGGCGGCTGCGGTCGCGACGATCGCCGGCACTCCACGCCGCCGCAGGGCGCGCGAGCAGCATACATGCAGGAGAGAATGACGTTTCCCGGCATCTCAACCGTCAGCGGTGCGCGGCGCATCGGCACGGCGCGCGCGGAAACAGCGTCCTCGGCCGCCGTTGGTCCGTATTGTGCAGTAGCTGAACCGCTGGGGGACCTTGCCTTGGCGATGCTGCGACTGGACACGCAACCACATCCCAGTTCGGCGCCGGCGCAGCCAGCCGCCGTCGCCGAGCTCGTCGAGCGCCTGGGATGGATGATTCGCCTTCGGTGGCGCGCCGTTGCGCTGATCACGTCGGTCATCGTCATCGCCATTGCCCTGGGCATCGTCACCGAGGGCGGGCCGCTCCTGGCCATCGCGGCAGCGCATGCTATTGGAAATCTTGTTCTTCGCCGCGGCGCCACTGCGCTGGCCAGATCTGAGTCGCGCGAACTTCTCGAGAACTTCCTGGGCGCGCAGATCCTCTTCGATCTCGTGATCTTGATGGCTCTGCTGCACTTCAGTGGCGGCGCCGACAACCCGTTCATGATGCTGTCGGTGTTCCACATGGCCTTCGCCGGCATGTTGCTGCCGATCCGCAAGGCGCTGTTGATCGGCCTATGCACCGGGGCGCTCTACGCCACGATGGTGCTGGCAGAGGGTTCAGGATTGCTGGCGTTTCATGCGCTGAGGCTCGGTGTTCGATCGGGTCCGCCCGGCGTGTCGGGCGTGCCGCTGTGGATGTCGCCCGTGTTCATGTTCGCGCACCTCGCCGCATTCGGCATGATGGAGGTCGGCGTTATCCTCTTCGTTCACAACCTGGTGCGTCGCATTCGCGAGGCCGAGGCGTTGCGCCGCGATCACGAACGCGTGGCCCTGGCCCGCGAACGTCTGGCGCGCATCGGCAGCCTTGCGGCGGGTGTGGCCCACACCATCCGCAATCCACTGCACGGCGTCTTGAGTTGCGTCGACATGCTGCAGCAGCGCCTGGACCGCAGTGACGTAAACACGGCTGAAATCCTCGATCTCATGAGTGAAGGTGTCGGACGCATCGAGAACGTCACCAGCCGCCTGCTGGTGTTGACGCGGGAGGCGCCAAGCCCGCGCGTGCCTGTCGACCTGCGCATTCTCGTGCAAGATGCGATGCAGTTTGCAGAGTTGCGAGCGAGAGACCGCGGTGTGCGCATCCACACCGAGTTCGAGGACGTGCCGCCGCTGCCTCTGGATGCCGAGCGCCTGACCGAGGCCGTCACGAACGTGCTCGACAACGCCATCGACGCGTGCACGGCGGACGACCGGATCACCGTGCGCATCTTGCACAAACCGCCGCCAGGTGCCGGCGCACGCATCGAAATCGAGGACAGCGGAGAGGGCATCCCCGACAGCGAACTTGCCAATATCTTCGACCCCTTCTTTACGACCAAACCGATCGGCGAGGGCACAGGATTGGGCCTCGCCATCACGCGCCAGGTGGTCGAGGACCACGACGGCGACATCCACGTGGTCAGCCGGGTCGGCGGCGGCACGACTGTGCGCATCGACCTACCCGTCGCCGAGGATACGAGGCTCATATGACAGACGAATCTGGAAGTGGCGTGCTGCGCGTTCTCGTCGTCGACGATGGCCGGTTGGTGCGCGAGACGACGTTGCGGCAACTGCGCGAGGCGGGTTTTCCTGCTGAGGCCGTCGACAACGGCTACCGGGCCTTGGATCAGCTGGACGGCGGCGATTGGGACGTGGTCTTGTGCGACCTGCGCATGCCGGGCATCGACGGTCTGGAACTGCTCAAGTCCATTCGGATGACCCATCCGGAAATCGATGTCATCGTGATGACGGCGTTCGGCACCGTCAAGACAGCCGTGACGGCAATGCAGGAAGGAGCGGCAGACTATCTGACAAAGCCATTTCATTTTCAGGAGTTGGAGCATAGGCTGCGCACGCTCGCCGAGCTGCGTGGCTACCGCCGTCAGGTGACGAACCTGCGGGCGCTGCTGGAGAGCGGCTCGGCGACGGGCGGCATCCTCGGGCGATCACCGCCGATGCTCGAAGTCATGAAGCTCGTGCACACATTTGCCGAGCATTCAGCACCGGTCCTCGTCACCGGCGAGACCGGCACCGGCAAGGAAGTCGTGGCGCGCGCACTGCACGAACTGGGTCCGCGCGCCAAGGGGCCCTTCGTACCGATTCCTTGTGGAGCGATTCCGACGGATCTCGCCGAGAGCGAACTGTTCGGCCACGAGAAGGGCGCCTTCACCGGCGCCACCGGTCTGCGCATGGGCGCGTTCGAGCGCGCCAACCACGGCACGTTGCTTCTTGATGATATTGATGATTTGCCGCTCGGTCTGCAGGTCAAGCTGTTGCGCGCCTTGCAGGAAGGCACTTTCCTGCGTGTCGGCGGCAGTCGCGAATGCACGGTGGATGTGCGCGTCATTGCGACGACGAAGGTCGAGCTGGGCGATGCCGTCGCCCGAGGTCGCTTTCGCGACGACGTATTCTACCGTCTGCGCGCCCTCGAGATTCGCCTGCCGCCCTTGCGCGATCGCGGCGAGGACGTGCTCTTGCTCGCCCAACACTACTTGCGCCGCTTCGCCCACGAGTCCGGCCGGCCGGACCCGATGCTGTCGCCCGAAGCCGCTGTGAGTCTGCGTCGGTATGCCTGGCCAGGCAACGTGCGCGAACTGCGTCACGCGATGGAGTCTGCAACGACGGTCTGCGGCACGGGAACCATCGTGCCGGAACACCTGCCCAGCTTCCTGCGTTCGAGCCGCGACGAGGCGTCTGGCGACCTGTTCAGCCTGCATCTGGAGGGCCGCGAGGCGGTGCCGATGACCGAGGTCGTGCACCGCGTCGAGGACGCGCTCATCCAATGGGCCATGCGCAAGGCCGGGGGCCAACAATCGCGAGCGAGTGAGATTCTCGGCCTGGCGCGCACGACGTTCCAGAGCAAGCTGAGCCGAAACGGCATGGCATGAGCCCGTTGGCGGCCACTGCCGAGAATGCGGCAGAGACTGCCGAGTTTTCGGCAGCCAACAACTGTTTGTCTTTCAATAGTTTGAGCACTCGATGGCGATGCAGCCGATGTGCACCGCCGAAATCTCGGCTCGACCCGCTATGCGCGCATTCCTGTGAGCATTCTTAGACAGCGGCGCGCAAGCATCAGGAATGGCAAGGCGAACAGGCCGGGGAAGTGTGCTTGTTCTCGTTGCTGTGCCAACCACCTGGGTGCGGGTTGCCGCCTGGGCCGCCAACGCGGTGGCAGGTGACGCAGTTCGACGCCGCTCCGCGGTCGTGGCAAACGGCGCAGCCGAGCGCGTCACGGCGCACGGCGTCACCATGGAACTGGCCGGAACCGCGCAAGATCCATCCAGCGGGATGCGGGTTGTTGTTGCCGCCGAGCACCTTGCCCGCTGCGACGCCGAGGCGCTCGTGGCAGTCGTTGCAGAAGTGGCGTTGCTCGTGGCAAGTCAGGCAAGCCTTGCCGTCGAGGCGCGCTTCCTGGTTGTGCCGCGACAGCCAGTCGCCGCGGTGCACGGTCACCTGCTGCGGCTTGTCCAGGTTCAGTTGCGCGGGCCGCAGGGGAACGTTGCTCGGGCTATGGCACGCAGCGCAACTGTCGCCCTTGGGCCGCTGCTCGCCGTCGCTGAGTGCGAGCTTGTCGTGGCAATCCCGGCAGCCGCCACTGCCCTTTTCCTGAGCGCCCGCGCGTTGTTCATGGCCGTGATACCGCAACCACTCGGTCGAGTGCCGGAAGTGGCAGGCTGCACAGACATCCAGACCCGGCTTGCGATCCTTCGAGACCGCAATCGCGTCGGGCACAGAGGCATGACAGACCTGACAAGCGTGCTGTTCGTCCTTGCCTGTGCGCGGCAAGTGCTTCTTGTGGGAGAAGATCGCGTCATCTGGACCTGCACCGGGCACCTGATACTGAACCGTCGGTTCCTTGAAGTAGCTCTCCGGGTCATCAGGATTCACGTGGCACTGCTTGCAGTTGGCATCGTCATTGGTGTCATGGCAATCCGAGCACTTGTCCATGGCCGGAATGAGGCTGTGCTGCTTGACGTCTTCCGATGCATCGACCTTGGCGTGGCAGTCTGAGCAACCGAGCCCTTCTTTCACGACATGACGATTGTGCGAGAAGATGATGCGATCTCTTTTCTCGGCCAGGTCTTTGCGCTGCTCGGCAGTCATCTGCGGGCCGGGCTGCGCTGGCTCCGACGCGGGGTCGGCGGCCCAGGAGCCGAACAGGAAGCCGCAGCCCGACGTGCCCGTCGCCAGCGCGCACCACAAGGCCGCCATTCCCGAATGGTATCGGAGTCCTTTGCGGTTCACAGCATACCTCTTTGCGCAGGTCGATCGAATGAGCCGGTCCAGGTCGAAGCGGCGCCGCCGACGCCATGCGGCCGCCACAACTGCCCTTCATCCTTCGTGTCATTCGCTGGCGGCGCGGCTTTGGGTGCTTCCTGCGCAGCCACCGTGCGACGGAAAAACGCGTCCGTGACGGTCAGCGACGCCATGCCGAGCGCCTGCTGCGAAAAGTACGGGCTCGTCCACACTTGACCGTCGACGCCCAATGTCACGCCCCGTGTCGCCGTCCAGCGCAGCGCCAACGTCGCCATCAGCGAGCGATTCGTGCCGCGCACATCCCGGAAAAACCAGTAACTGTCGAGGTCGAGTGACGCCGTGAAGTTCTTGGCTGGGGCGGCGCGGCCGTAGATGCGCCCTTGATCGAAGCCATTCTCGCCATTGGACATGCGCGAATAAGCGATGCCAGTTCGATAGTTGCCTGCGGCGTCGATCCGCAAGCCGCCTTCCACCTGGCCATTGTAGCCGGCGAGGCCCTGACCGACGACGTGGTAGCGATCGTAGCTGCCATTGCAGAAAAATGCCCCGGGCGTGTGCAGGACAAAACCGCCGCCTGCGCGGGCGTCCGTCGATTGCACGAAGGCGGTGAAGATCGAGTTGCGCGGCAGGTAAGCCAATGGATCCCGAGCCTCGCCGCGAACGTAGAGATCCAGCCACTGCTCGATCGGTTTTGGCTGCCAGCGCAGGTCGAGGCGAGCCTCCTGCATGCCGTTGCCCAGCAAATCGTAGGCGGCAACTCCGGTTGCCGTCCAACGACCGGCGAACGGGAAATGCACGGCACCGTCCGCACCCACGGTTCGCCGCGTGATGTCTGCGTTGCCGGCGATGTCCTGGAAAGCCAGACCGAGGTGCCCGGCTTTGGGCACAAACGCCAGACGCGCGCCGTAGAGGGGCGCCTGGAAACTGTTGTCCAAATCGCGAAGGACCGCGCTGCCACCGTAAAGTTGGAGTTCCAACAAGTCCATGCGCCCGGCGACCGATGCGCCGTCCATGAACACCGAGCGTGGCGCACCTGCATACAGGAACTGGCGACCCGCCTGCACGCGCAATTCCTTTGAACGGTCCTCGCTTTCGCGCGCCCAGCCCAAGTAGCCGTAGCCGACATCGCCACGACGCCCGCCCATCAGGCCCCCTGACGCCAATTGCTGCGTCAGGTAGCCGCTACCCGAGCCAAAGATCCCGGTTCCGTTGATGTTATTTCCGTAGAAGCTGAGCAACTGGAAGGTCGGCGCCTGCCCGTCCGTCGTTTGCAGGCCCGGTGCCATGCCGCGGGTCAGCACCGTCACGCTGCGCGCGGAAAAATGAAGGCCGCCTGGGCCTTCCTCCTCCGCGGCGCGCACCACGCCGGGCACGAGCAGCGAGGCCGCTGCCAGGGCTAGCCATGCACGTTTCATTGGAACAGCCCTCCGTTGACGTGGAAGCCGGTGGACGTGTCGATCGTCCCGTCCGCCTTGACCGTTCCCTTGTGGCACTGGTTGCACTGCTTGGTCCCGAGCACAGGGTCGAGATCCGGATGCGCGCCGAGACCAGGCGTAGAGGTCGCATGGCACGCGTCGCAAGCGAGTCCCGGCTTGTTCCAGATCGGCGAAGTGGCCTTTCCGCCTGGCAAAGTCGCGCCGTGGCAGTAGATGTTGGAGCAGGTCATGGTCTTCTTGTCGAAGACGGGTACGGAGTTCTGCCAACTGGCCAGCCCGCTCGGAAAGGTGAGCGACTGCAGCGTGCCGAACAGGTGGCCCGGCTGGTCCACTGTAGTTGGCAGCACATGGCACGATTCGCACGTGATGCCACCCTTGGTGTACAGCTTGCCGAAGAGGTGTGCGACGTGAGCGCCCACGCTCGGAAGCGTTGGATCTGTCAGGCCATTGTGGTCCGGAGGCGGGGCCGCCGAACCGCCGCCGCCATGGCACGCATCGCACTTGGTCGGCAGCGCCACGTCGATCGCGCCGTTGACGTGGGTGCCGCCGCCCAGGATCTTGCCGTCGCTCCCGACGGTGGTGGCATGGCACTCCTGGCAGAGCTTGACGTTCGGCGGGTGCTTTGCCGTTTGCGGCGGTGCGGCGTGGCACGCATCGCAAGTCGTTGGCGCCAATGCAAAGTCCGTCACACCATTGTTGTGCGCACTGTTCTCGATCAGGAGGTCGTTCGCGTCGACGGTCTTGGCGTGACAGACGTTGCAGTGCTTCATCTGGTCGGTGAGCTTCGGATGCTTGTCCTGCGGCGGGAAGCCATGGCACGCCGCGCACGGCGCACCGTTGACCACCAACACTTCTGTCTTGCCATTCATGTGCTTGTCTGGGTGCGCAAGGGCATGATTCGGCCCGGCGGTCAGCGCGTGGCACCCTTCGCAGTTGGCAAACTGCGGATGGTTCTTCACGGTCGCCGGTGGTGGATCGCCGTGACAGCCGTTGCACGGCGCGCCCGATATGACAGCCACTTCCACCTTGCCATTCCTGTGGTTCGCCGGATTGGCAATCGTCAGATTCGGCCCCGCCGTCAGCGAGTGACACGTCTCGCAGAGGGTGGACTGCGGATGGTTCTTCACTGAGGCCGGCGGCGGCGCACCGTGGCAGCCGGCGCAGGGCGCGCCCGCCGCAAGTTCTACTTCCACTTTGCCATTCCTGTGATTCTCGGGATGCGCGATCGTGTGATTCGGTCCGGCAGTCGCCGCGTGACAGGTCTCGCAGTTGCCGAATTGAGGGTGATTCTTGACCGATGCCGGAGGTGGAGCGCCGTGGCAGGCGTCGCACGGCGCCGCTGCCGAGAGCACGACTTCCACCTTGCCATTCATGTGTTTCTCGGGATGCGCAATCGACGGTCCTGGGCCCGCGGTGCCCGCGTGGCACCCGTCGCAAACGTTGGACTTCGGGTGATCCTTGGTTGTCGGCGGCGCGCCGTGGCAAGCGGAGCACGGTGCATCAACCGTCAGCCTGATCTCGACCTTGCCGTTGATATGGTTGGCCTTGTTCGCGATCGTGTGACCCGGCCCCGCCGTGTCGCCGTGACAGTTCACACAATCGCCTGCCTGTGGGTGCGGCGCCGGCGGAAACGCGCCATGGCACGAACCACAGCCGCGCTGCGTGCCATCGACGATGTTCCACACGGGCGCGCTGTTCGGACCGGGAGACTTGGCCTTGGCGCCGTGGCAGTACACGCCGGAACACGTCAGTGTCACCGGGTCGTAGACCGGCGTTGCGCCAGTCAACAACGCCTTGCCGCCAAACGTGATCGTCGCGCGGCCTTCCTTGCTGTCCATGTGTGCCAAATCCCAGATGCCGGTCGGCACGACGTGACACGCCTCACACGGCACCGCGGCGTTGGACTCTGTGCCGCGCAGGTGGGTCTGATGCGCGCCGATGCCGCGCCAGGTCAGCTCGGTGGGTCGCTGGTACTTGCCATTGACGAGGGCCGGAAGAGCCCGAGGCGGCGCGGGATTGTCTTCACTGCCGTGACAAGCGTGGCACTCCGCGGCAAATGCGGCTGTCGCCGTAGCATCTACGGCCGCCGTGACATCGCCAGCGGCGTCGACGGCGGCGGCACCATCTCCGGCCGACACGGCATCGCCCTGTGCAGGCGGGTAGCGGCGCGCTTCGTCGCAGCCGCCCACTGCGGCGGCCAACACGACCAACGCTGCGGCTGCGAACCAGAATCCGCCCCGCTTCGACTCTCGCGATCGGCGTTCGCTCAGGTGCATGGCATCCCCTTCGAAGTGCAGAAGGTGTTCAATTTTCTGCTACTTGAGCTTGGCCACCGTCGCGGCGATGACCGCATTGTAGAATGGCGGGTTGTGGATGCCGCGGCTGCCATCCTGGAACAACAGTTGGTAATTCCAGAACGTCTTGTAGATCAAGGCCTTCTGGTCATACGCCGCCACGCCGGCGATCTTCAGGTCCGTCCACTTGAAGTACAGGTCCGTCACCTGCGTCGGCGTCGCGGCCCCCTTCCACGTCACCGACACGGGCGCGGCGAGGTGGAACTGGAAGGTCATGCTGCTCAGCGTCGTCAGCGTGGCGCCGCTGATGTTGGCCGTCGCCATGTCAAACGACGTGGTCGACGCGGTCTTGGTGTCTGGATTCCAAGGAAAAATGGTCACGGTCTTGTTGGCCAACAGTGCCGCCGCGATGTCCGCCTTGGCGCGCGCGCCGATTGCGTCGCGTACCGTGCCGAGCTGCATGTCGTAGGCAGCTTGGAGTGCGACACCATCGACATCCTCGGAATTATGGCAACTCTTGCAGATCGTGCCATCCGTCTTGAAAGCGTGGTTCACCGTTTGACCGGCGGCAACCTGCGCCGCGGTCGGCGTCGCGACGTGGCAGGTCGCGCAGGTGCCGGCGACTGCCAGGTGCGGACTCACTGTAAAGCGCGGAACAAAATAGGCATTGAAACCGTACAGCACGTCGGTCTGTGTCGGGGCATGCGGCGACTTGGCATCCGGCGGATCACCAGCGACGAAGTCAGTGTGCTCACCATTGCGCGTGTTGTGACACGCCATGCAGGTCGCGCCCTCGCCGACACCCGCGATACCTTTCAAGCCGTTGGGAAGCGCCGCGATCTTGTCGTAGACGCGCAGCTGGAACGGGTTGGACGCATCATGCGGGTCGTGGCACGCCTGGCAAGTTACTGATTGCACGGTTGAAATCTGCAGGCCCATGGCACGCGCAGCCGGCTCGTCGAGCAGGTTTGAGTTGTCCGCGGCGACGGGCAGGCCGTTCTTCGTGATGTACCCCGGGTTGCCGGCGGCGAGCTGATCGACATACGCGCCAAAGCCTTGCGCCGAGTGGCACCGACCGCAATGGCCCACGTTGGTCGAATTCATCTCCCAAGTCGCTTCCTTGACCGACAGCGAGAGGTTGTTGTGCCCCGAACTGGCCCACTGCGCGGGGAAGTAGTACGCCGCGCCTTGCTGGTGGCAGCGCGCGCACACCTGGGTGCCCCAACTCGCGCGCGCCTGCACGTCATGCGGCACCTTCGACGGCGGATAGTGAGCCTGCGACTGCTCTTGTGGGCCATGGCAGCTCTCGCACTGCACACCGACCAAGTGCCCCAGTGTCGCCGACTTCGCTTTCAGACCGTCGAACGCACCGGCGCTGGCGCCGCCAAAAACCCAGCCGACCTGCTGTTGGATGTCCCAGAAGTTGCCGTTCTTGACGCCCTGGGCGTAACCGACGGTGTGACACTCAAGGCAACTCTGTCCAAACTCTCCCTTTTCTCCGTTGATCTTCGAGACGGGCCCTTTGAAGTGCGCGGTCCCCATCCAAGGCGTGAACTCATCGGGAGCAAAGTCTCCATCGTGACAGCCCAGGCAGGTGTCCGCACTGTCACGCACACCCAGCCACTTGGCGCCGTAGACGGTCAGGGTCGCATTCTGGAGCTTCTCGGTCACCACGTACGTGCCGACAACATCCGGCGTAAAATGCGGATATTGCGTCTTGGCGTCGATGAGGTCCGCGGCAGTCAGCTTGGAAGTCGAGGGCTGCGAAGTGATGGCCCAATCGAAGCCGGTGGCCGTCGGAGTGATCGCGCCGGCCAGATAGACCGGCACGAGAATCGGCACGTTGCGAATGCCGCTGGTCGCAAACGTCGAGTCGACGACGACAGTACTCTTGGTCACATGGCCGGTGTCGTCAGCGACGGCCAACTCGAATGAGTAGTGGCCAACGTCATCGTTTGACAACCCCAGCACGTCAAAGCGCCAGTAGTCCTTCTTGACATCAAACGGCTTTTGCTCAGCGATGGTCTTGGTTGTGAACGTGATCGTGTCCGTGTTCGCGCCGCTGAACGTGACGGGCGTGCCGGCGGTTTGGGTCCAAGTGAACTTGAGGCTTGCTGACGCCGTGTCACCATCGGTCGCGGCCGCCTTGACCGTAACTGGTTTGCCGAAGCCCGCAACGGGATTGCCAGTGACAACGATGGTCGGCGCCTTGCCGGCAGTCGGGTCCTTGTCGAGCGTCGTCGCGATGTTGGTCGTGCTGAGGGCGACAACACCGATGCCACTCAAGCTCTTGGGCAAGAAGCCCGTGGCTGTGAAGTTCAACGTATATGCGCCGATAGGCACGTCCTTGAACTGGAACGCGCCGGTCGCGTCCGTTGTCGCAGTCAGGTCAAGTGGCAGTGTGTGGACCGTTGCGCCGGCAATCGGGGCGGCACCTGTCGCCGCGGTCACGACGCCCGCCAGCAGACCCTTGGCTGAAGCGACATTGCCAGACTCGCCCTTGTCGCCTTTGGGACCGGTGGCGCCGGTTTCGCCCTTCGCGCCGGGTGCGCCGTCCTTGCCGTCCACACCTTTGGTGCCGCTCGTTCCCGGGTCACCCTTGTCGCCCTTGGTGCCCGCCAGACCCGCTGCGCCTGGGGTGCCGGACTCGCCCTTGTCGCCGCTGGCGCCGGCCACACCGGACGCGCCTGGGTCGCCCTTGGCACCCGTCTTGCCAATCGGCCCCAAGGTTCCCTCGCAGCCGGCCAATACCAGCGCAAAGGAAGCCGCAAAAGCCACGCCTGTCAGCAGCCTACGCATGTTCTCGCTCCAAGAGGCAGGTCAGTGGAAGGGGCGCCTGCACGGCCCCGTTGCTTTGCAATAAATGTGCCACCGAGAGCCGGCGCCGACCCGATTGGGGCGGGCGACCGCGGGATCGTGACGCGGCTCGCACAAGCGTGGCATACAACTTGCACAGTTGGCGCATGCGCGCGCGGCCAGTGCGGGAGGCCACAAGTCCATGGGAGCGAATTCGCAGACGACCGCTGCCGACGCGCCGCGTCCCTTTGGACCCCAAGCAGCGCCCCAGCAGAAATGGTCCGTCGCTAAAGAGGGTTACAGGCGGCCCGCGGCCCTGCTGGCCGCGTTGATGCTGGCGGCAACGGTTCTCCAGTCGGGGATCGAGCAGTTCGGTGATGCGCCCGATTCCTCTGGCTCGCGCCTCGGAGCCCTGATCGCAGCTGGCGTCTGCCTGGCTGGCGCACTCGCATGGCGTTGGACAGCAGCCTACGCGTGGCTGTCTTCGACCTACGCGGCTGTTGTCGTCCTGGTCGCGGTGCTGGCCGGCACCGCCATCGGCACCGTCATCTTGCAGGACGCGCCACCCTCCGAATTCGCCGCGCGATATGGCGGCGTATCTGGCGTGTTGCGCAATCTGCATCTGGATGATGTTTTCCACAGCTACGCCTTTCGGCTGGTGCTCGGCGTGCTCGGCCTGACCTCGGTGCTGACGGTAGTCCGCCGGCGCAGGACAATGCGGCGCTGGCGCCATTTC
>Ga0172369_10001978_pt1 | contig 28809 bp, 29 predicted proteins | sample LakKiv25m_FD_114539 | JGI IMG/M metagenome (GOLD analysis project Ga0172369, IMG submission 114539) | Freshwater microbial communities from Kabuno Bay, South-Kivu, Congo - kab_022012_11.25m | ecosystem: Environmental > Aquatic > Freshwater > Lake | place: Democratic Republic of the Congo...
CTAGCATGCCTATCTTTCAGGGTCCGCACAAGAACAGACCCTGGGTCATGTACCTTCACAAGGTTATCCATGCTCGTTGATTACTCTCTCTTTCTAATTCTATGGGTTTTTGATACAGTAACAAAATTAATTCTCAAATTGTACTAAAGGGTGCTGTGCCTCCGATCATAAATTACCCCTTCGAAAACAAAGAATGCCAGCGCAATCCAAACTAATTCAAACCCAATTAGTTGATTATTTGTTATTGCTTCATGATAGATAAAAAAAACCAATTAAAAATTGTAAAGTAGGCGCAATATATTGAAGAATCCCTACCTGTGATAACGAAATTTTAGGTGCAGCTGATGCAAATAATAATAACGGGAATGCTGTCACAATACCTGCGAAGATAACCAAAAATTCTTTTGGAGACACATTATGTAAAAATGCATTACTCCCCGATTTTATGGTTATTACGATATACACAAGCGCGGGAATAAGCAAGAAACCTGTTTCAATTGTTAATCCAAACAGTGAATTTAATGGCGCTTTCTTCTTAACCAAACCATAAAATCCAAAAGATATCGCAAGACCCAAGGCAATCCAGGGAATCTTCCCATAAGTCAGAGCCATATAAATCATTCCCATTGCAGCAAGAAATACAGGGATCCATTGCCCGATCCGTAATTTCTCCTTAAAAACAATCAAACCCAATATGACACTTAACAAAGGAGTGATGAAGTAACCCAAGCTGGTTTCGATGATATAGTTTGAGTTTATTGCCCAAATATAGATCAGCCAGTTTATTCCAATCAAGACAGAAGCAGTCACGTAAGTAAATAATACTCCCGGACAAGATAATGAGCTAATAAATTTACTCCAATTCTTACCCCACATCAAAATTAATGAAACAGTTAAAAAGGATAATAAAATCCTATATCCAATCATTTCAAATGATGAAATATTGTGTAATTGTTTCCAATAAATCGGCAAAACACCCCATAAAAAATACGCTCCAACCGCATACAAGGTTCCCTGATTGATCATTAGACTCCAATGGAATGTACTTAATTTATTCCGAGTATATCTCACAAGTTATTAATAATTTGATAATTCATTGCATGCTATACTATCCTTCATGACGGATAATGACCAACATCTAATTATTGATTCGCCATTCTTGACAGACCCATCAGGGCTAGAGCACTTGATCCAATCCAGATCAATGATTCTAGGACGGTCCATAGATTGTGAAATCGTTATATCTGATGGACGTGTATCACGCGAGCATTCACGAATTTATTATGAAGGCCATCGATGGTTTATTGAGGATCTTAAAAGTACCAATGGTACTTATCTAAACAATGAACACATCACGCAGTTAATGGAATTAAAAGACGGAGATATTATCCAGGTCGGTGACATTACATTTACATTTCACGACCCCGAAACCACGAAAACCGATGTCTCTATTCCAGATTTATTGATCGATTTCCAGGATGGGTTTGTCAGGGTCAATCGCAAGAAAGTATCTCTTTCACCAAAAGAATTTGCCCTTGTTGTCTATTTATATAAAAATCGTCATAAAGTTTGCACCAAGGATGCGATAGCACAAGCAGTTTGGCCAGAATATGATTCAGAAAATGTATTTGATTATCAGATTGAAAACCTGGTTCGACGTTTACGTAAGCGATTAGAAATTGAACCTGGTAACCCTAAACTGCTCATCACCATGCGCGGTCTAGGTTATAAATTGAATTAGTAACAATATTTTTATGGAAAATTGTTAGCCTGTAGATAGGTTAAACACGCAATTCTAGATAATATAATTACGATATGAATTCTTTCTCCCTTCAAGGGTCCATCCTGGGAAAATACACAATCCTCCAAACCCTCGGGAGCGGAGGCATGGCACAGGTCTACAAAGGCTATCACCAACAATTAGATCGTTTTGTCGCCATCAAGGTCTTACGATCAGACCTTATTGAAGAACCCAATTTTCTTGCCAGGTTTCAGAGTGAGGCACGCTCTGTAGCAGCACTCCATCACCCCCATATCGTCCAGGTTTTTGACTTCGACGTACAAGATGGAATTTATTTTATGGTTATGGAATTGCTTGAAGGTAGTTCTTTAAGAGCTTTTCAAAATGCGTATCGTCAAAGATCTCAATTAATTCCTATCAATTTAAGTATTAAGATCCTGCTGGATGTGCTCTCAGGATTGGGGTACGCACATAACGCTGGAATCATTCACAGGGATCTCAAACCTGAAAATATCTTATTTAACAACACCGGTCAAGCAATTCTTACTGATTTTGGAATTGCACAAATAGCTGGTGCAAGACAGCATACAGCTTCAGGTGTATTGATGGGCACTCTCAGCTATATGGCTCCAGAACAAGGGTTGAAAAACCAATACGATTTTCGAAGTGACATTTATTCTATTGGTGTTATAGCTTATGAATTGTTGACTGGGCATGTTCCCTTCGAAGCTGATACGCCAGTGGCAGTTATACTTAAGCATATTAATGATGCTCTGATACATCCCAGAGAAATTAACCCGCAAATCCCCCGAGAAATTGAATTTATTACTTCAAAAGCCCTGGAAAAGAATCCGAAAGAACGATTTCAGTCTGCAAAGGAATTTAGTCAAGATCTTTTGGAAGCTGCAAAAAAAAGCAAAGTTGATATTCCGGACTTTATCAAATTTCCACCCGGTTACATTGATAAGAATATTAGGGATAACCAGAAGGTAGTATTCTCGGGGAATGACCGGCAGGCGATCCCAGACATTTCATTTTCAAAAGGTGATACAAACTCATTCATTTCATCTAATTTAATTTCCTCTACTCACCCCGAAAAAGTAAATAAACACCTTATAAAATTTTTTAAAGTTCCGAATGGTCTTAAGCCAGGTGACTTTAATGAATACTCAACCAAACAGGCTACCCTCATAGCAACCTTGATCTTCATAATTGCCAACATAAGTTTATTCTGGGTTGGAGGGATTTACGGCTGGAATATATTTGTTTATTCATGGCCCATGGAGTTAGCTGCAGCCAGTCTTTTGCTATCTTTGCTGATGGCGTCAAGGAGATCACCCTGGTTTTTGATCCCCAATGGAATACTACTTGGAAATTCGCTTCTTATGTCCGCTTCGACATTAACAAGCCGATGGGCGACATGGACTTACACATGGCCATTAGAAGTTTTCATAATCGCTGGATCCATCATTCTACCTATCTATCTTTCAAGGCGTGGGCAAATTGGACAATGGATCAGCCAAAAAATCGGGATCATCTTGTCCATTGTTTCTGGTTTAACCATTAGCGTAATTATTATTGTTTCTATATCAATTATTGTTTTCTAACAGGATCCTGGAAGTAAAGGAAATTCATTGGAGCACAAAATGAAAAATAAATCTTCGCTTTTCATTGGGATTATTCTGATCTTAATTGGGATCCTATCACTTTTGGGAAATTTACTTCTTCCAAAGGGTCAATCCACACTCTCGGGCATGCAACTTTGGCCACTATTTATTGTTACATGTGGATTGATCTTCTGCTTGCCCCCTTTCTTTTTCCAGCATCTTAGGGGTTTGGCTGGACTTCTTATCCCAGGATTTCTGATATTGTCCGCAGGGGTTATTATATATATATGCGCAATCACTGGTAATTGGCAGATATGGTCATTCGTCTGGCCGCTTGAGATTGTTGCCATAGGTTTGGCTTTTCTGTCCATGGCGTTTTGGATGCACCAGATCTGGCTGGCAATACCTGCCTCTGTATTTTTCTTTAATGGACTGTTGCTATTATTCTACACAACAACAAGTTCTTGGTCACCATGGAAAATATTATGGGTACTGGAACCATTTTTTATTGGTTTGCCACTCTTGATAATTGGTTTCAAACAAAAGATCCAACATCTGGCGATGACTGGAGCAGGTCTTGTGGTTCTCTCCATTTTAGGTCTCGCAAATTTACCTATATTGATATCCAACATTTGGTTTATCGGTTCGATTTTTTTTGTTGGGCTGGTTTTTGTCTATCTTGGTTTAGGAAAAATAAATTCAGAAAGAATATTTTCCCTATTTCGTAAATGATTTCCATAACCAGAAAAATCTGTTCTGTCATTGAAAGCCACAAGTAATTAGAATTTTACAAACCAATTCACCAACAATTGACTAGCCAATGAACAAGTAACCTACACCACGAGCGAAAAGTGCCGCCAACAATGCTACTATTAGTGTAAATCCTGCAATTGAAAACATCGCACTTCTACCCAGTTCTTTTTTCAATGCTGTTAGAGTGGGAAGACATGGAATATAAAAAACCACAAACACTGTAAAAGTCAACATTTGCAGTGGAGTCATTGCAGAAGAAAACTCAGTTACACCAAGTGCTTGACGGAGCATAACAAGGGATAGTTCTTTCCTCAATATGCCAAACATTAATGGCACTCCGGTCTCTGATGGTAACCCCAACACCCAAGTTATTGGTCTACTTAAAAAATTAAGGATCTGGCTGAAATTAAAATAATTCATAACAGCCAAAACCATGCTGCCAATAATCAATAAAGGCCATGCTTCAATTATGAATTCGCGGACTCGGAACCAAACTTTGTTAATTATTGCTTTAAAAGTGGGAATCCGGTATACCGGTATTTCCAATATCAAACCTGGGGAATCATCCGGCAGGATAAAGGTCAGGATACGACCAGAAAGAGCTACGACAAATATATTAAACAAATATATACCCAAAGCCCAAAAAGGTCCTAAATAAAATGCAACAAGACCAAAAATGACTGAAAGTCTGGCTGAACAAGGCACAAGCACGGACAACGCTGCAGCAAGAAAACGATCCTGTTTTTCTTCCAAAATACGGGTGGACAAAACAGCAGGAACATTGCATCCATAACCCAGTATAAAAGGAACGATGGCTTTTCCATGCAAACCCATACGGTGCATTAAATTATCCATCAAAAATGCTACACGAGGCAAATACCCCGCATCTTCCATGATCCCCAAACCAAACAGGAAGGGTACAAGATATGGCAGGACAATGGAAAACCCACCAGAGATACCCTGAATAATACCTTCTAACAATTGAGAAATAAATGAGGTGTTATTACTAATATTATTGATTATAAAATTGCTGGTCTGGTCAAAAAAAAACAGTACAGGGCCTTCTATCACACTCCCCACTCCATAAACGATCTGGAAAAATAAAAACAGGATCGTTACAAGGGCAACATAACCCCAAACTGGATGCAACAAATAATTATCCAGATTATCCCGCCATGAGAGCCGTCGAGTCCCTTGTTTACAAATCAAAGAAGCTATTTCAGCAGCCTGTAGATGCCTCTCAAGATGTCCAACAGAAAAAGGATTCCCTCTAACAACAAATTGATCTTGTCGAAAAGCTTGCTGAGCAGCCAGAAAAAGATTCTTAATCCCCTGCCCCCGACTGGCTATCAGTGGAAAAACCTTCACCTCGAGAATTCTTTCCAACTTCAAACCGTCTATCGATAAGCCAACCCGGATCGCTTCATCCATCATATTGAGACCGATGATCATCGGTCTTTTTAATTCAAGTAATTCCAAAGTAAGATCAAGCGCCTGTGCCAGATGAGTTGCATCAATAATATTGATTATTACATCAACCTGGTTTGAAGCAAGATATCTTTGAGTTTCTGATTCAGCAGGATTGGTGCCAATCAGTGAATACGTGCCCGGCAAGTCGATAAGTTCTTCAACTTCGCCTGCTATGCGAATTTTACTCTCCGTAAATGTTACTGTCGTACCGGAAAAATTTCCTGTTTCAGCCTTGTATCCTGCAACCTGATTAAACAAGGTGCTTTTACCACAATTTGGTTGTCCAACCAGCGCAATTCGCATCTTAATCTTTTTCCAAGTGATATCCTAAATTTGCAATTGCCGTTTTTATCAGGTTTTCATTTACCTGATTCTCATCAAACACAATAGATAGTATTTGTTTTTGATAACTGGCTGATATATATTTAATCCCCGGAAGATCATCTTCTATACTTTCCAACAACATTGCACATGAAGTGCAATGCATATCCTTGATTGAGAATTTTTTTTCTATCATAGGTATCTTAATTATTGAAATAGATCTGACCTGTATACATACCCATTGAACAGGTAAAAGTCATGATCGTCCCTGGGTCCTGAGCAGGTATATCAACTGGCACATTTCCTGTTTCAGGAAGTAGAATCTGAATTCCAAGTGAGGGAATAAAAAAATCACGTGAGCACGAAAATGTATTATAAGTCACTAAATTTAATTTGATTGACTCCCCGGCAGGTGCAAACAACCTTCTCGGAAAATATCCATTGTTTTCTACTGAAAGTGTCAGAACATTAGAAACCGCTCCAATCTGGTCTGACTGATCTTTTTTTACTGTGTTAGTAATCAAGTTAGATATAGATACTGGCGAACCAATAAGATTTAGACCACTTTCAACTGTTAAAAGACCTAGAACAAGTACAATAATCGCAACAAAGCGCATAAATAAGGATTCCAATTTTGAACCCAATTTCATTGTCATGTATGCTACGAGAAAAAAAACAGGGCTAGTTCCCAGGATGAATGAAAACATAATTGTTGCACCTGTAAATGGATTCCCTGATGCCATAGCTACAGCCATAATTGCTTGCGTTACTCCACAAGGGATTAGAACCGTTAGAAAACCCAGAAATAGTGGGGAATAAATTTCAGTACCATTTTTAGCAGTTCGTCTAATAAATCTGGTAAAAATCTTTGGTGGTTCAATTGAAAAAATCCGGAATATTGGATGGACGTTAAGTATTCTCAATCCATTACCGACCATGAATATGCCTATTGCAATCAGAAGCAATGCCCGCATTGTGATGTTCAGCTGAAATACCGATCCGATTGCACCAAGAATAAAGCCTAAGATTGTGTAAGCACCCAACTTTGAACTTAAGAATAATAGGATAGGCACACCTAATCTTACATTTGATAATTTTAAACGGTGTATCTTAATATCCTTTTTTCCAAAGGATTGTTTCCTAATATTACTTTCCAATTGGTGTTCAAGAGAACTTGCCAGTAACCCTCCTTGTACTGCCAAACAACTCAAACCACCAGTTGTCAATCCAGTGATAAATGCTACAAATATCACATTCACGATATTTTAGTCTTCCGCAATCTTAGACTATTGCTGACAACAAATATGCTACTGAAAGCCATTGCACCTGCTGCCAACATTGGATTTAATAATCCGGCAGCTGCAGCTGGAATCAGCAGAATATTATAAATAAATGCCCAAAATAGATTTTGCTTGATCGTATTGAGTGTTTTTCGAGATAATTGAACCGCGCGACTGACGCCACCCAGGTCTCCACTAATCAATGTTACAGGTGCCGCAGCCATAGCAATATCAGTACCTGTTCCAATTGCTATTCCAACATCCGCTTGAGCCAAAGCAGGTGCATCATTCACACCATCTCCAACCATGGCAATTATTTTGCCTGATTCCTGAAGTTTCTTAACTTCAGATGATTTCCCGTCTGGTAGAACTTCAGCTAATACCTGGTCGATTCCTACCTGGTTGGCAATGGCCTGTGCGGTTTTCTGATTATCACCTGTGATCATGACAATTTTCATACCCATACGATGGAGATCATCAATTGCATTCTTCGAGTTTTCTTTAACCGTATCTGCAACTGCAATGACACCAGAGACCTTGCCATTAATTGCGACCAACATTGCTGTTTTTGCTTCTGCCTGAAAAGAATCCACTAGAGATTCCAGACCGCTCAATTCAAGACCTTTTTTTTGCATCATGCGAATATTACCAACTGCGACCTGGGTGCCGTTCACATTTGCTTCAACTCCAAAACCAGCTTCAGCGTTAAATCCATCAGGTTCAAAAAGGTCAATACCTTTTCTCGTCGCCTCCGCCCAAATTGTTTCTCCCAGCGGGTGTTCGCTTCCTTTTTCAACACTGGCAGAATAACGCAGAATATCATCTACATTCCACTTCTCTGTATCGATACTCTGGATATCGGTAACAGCGGGTTGCCCTTTCGTAACTGTTCCTGTTTTATCCATTACGATAACATTGACACGTCCAGCCCTTTCCAGAGCTTCAGAGGTTCTGAATAAAATACCCAGTTCTGCAGCTTTTCCTGTCCCTACCATTACAGCAGTTGGAGTTGCAAGACCCATTGCACAAGGACAAGCGATCACCAGAACTGCAACCATATTAATCAAAGCCCTTGTCAACTGACTTACATCTGTTGCCACCTGAGGTGGGATAACGAAAAACCATACAAGAAATGTTATCACTGCGATCAAAATTACGATCGGCACAAAAATTGCTGATACTTTATCAACCAATGCCTGAATTGGAGCTTTACTTCCTTGGGCGTCTTCCACCAGTCGGACAATTTGCGCAAGCGCTGTTTCCTTACCTACCCTGGTGGCTTCGAACTTAAACATACCAAGTTTATTCATGGTTGCCCCGACCACAGAATCGCCTGGACCCTTTTCGACTGGCAGGGATTCTCCGGTCAACATCGATTCATCCAAGGTAGATCTGCCTTCAATTACCACTCCGTCAACCGGAATTTTCTCCCCTGGTCGGACCAAAACAATATCCCCAACACGCACATCATCCACCGGGATATCCATTTCAATTCCATCGCGTTCAATCCGGGCAATTTTAGCCCGCAGACCCATCAGCTTCTTTATAGCGTCACTTGTACGTCCTTTAGCACGGGCTTCAAGGAATTTACCCACACGTATCAGCGTGATTATCGTTGCTGATGTTTCAAAATACAAGTGCCCTGGGAAAAAACCCAATAAGACAAAAATTGAATAAAAATAAGCCACAGATGAACCCATAGCTATGAGCACATCCATATTAGCTGATCTATTTCGTAATGATTTGAAGGCACCAATATAATACAGCCAACCCACATAGAATTGAACTGGTGTAGCGAAAATTAACATAAAAATGTTTGCCAACACACTGTGCGACCACATAGGCAACATGCTAAAGTCGCGCAACATGGAAAATAAGAATAAAGGTACTGTAAATAGCAGCCCAATTATTAATAGTCTTCTTTGCTGGATAATTTCATTTTCCCGCGCCTTTGCTTCAGCATCATCAGCTTCACCGCCTAATTCGAGTGCTTCAAAACCTGCAGCAGAGATTGCTTTGCGTATCTCTGATTGGCTGATCATCGTAGGGACATATTTTACACGGGCTTTTTCAGAGGTGAAAATTACCTGAGACTCGAGAACTCCATACAGTTTTGCCAAAGCTTTTTCAAGGCGACGAGCATCGTTATCGTCTGCCAAACGTTTAATAACGAGATCTGCTTCACCGCTTGCAATTCCATAACCTGCTCTCTCAACCCTATTAATAATATCACCAAGAGCAATTTTTTCTTGATCGTAATCAATTGTTGCCCGTTCCGATGATAAATTCACCAAAGCCGTGTTGACACCGTCCAGTTTTTTCAGGCTACGCTCTACAGTAGCGACACAATTGGCACAAGTCATACCGGTAATAGGCAAGGTCATTTGTTTATTCTCGGCCATTTTTCTCCTCTGAATTTCTCTAAAAAAGGGTGACAGGTATCCACCTGTCACCACTATTTCGATCAATCCAATTATTCAATTCCAAATTGTAATGAAGCAAAACCCAACATACAAAGTGGCGAGCTAATTCAAATAATTAATATTACCCAGCAACTGGATAATTAATATCTGCCATCAATGCCTTAATCTTATCTTCAGATGCAGGATCATCAAACACAATTTCCACTTGTTTGTTTCCAGCATTTGCTTTTACAGATTGGACACCTGCCAACTCAGCTACTTCGGATTGTATGGTGTGAACGCAATGCATACAGTTGATATTGGGTACAGAGTATTTAACGGTTTTCATGGAATTCTCCTTTTTATGAAAAATAATTTTAGTAGTCTCGTGAAACAGATTAAGCCTATCCCATGGCGGCAGTCTCAAACACTTCCAGAATTTCTTTTAGAACTCGCTGCCGCTCTCCAGGATCTTCACCTTTAACTGCGGTGATAACACAAGAGTTTAAGTGCTCCTCAAGAATCAAGCCACTTACTTTGTTCAGGGCAGCCTCAACAGCCTGGATCTGACGAATCACATCGATACAATATGCATCCTCATCCACCATTCGAATCACGCCACGCAAGTGACCCTCAATAGTTTTCAACCGTTGTAATGGATCGTTGTGCTTCATGTTTCTCTCCTATCCCCCCCCACGGGGGGTGGGATTAGGGAATAATATACCCAAACTCGTTACTAGTCAAGACTTCTTATTTGGACCAATTAAAATGATCCACAATTTTTGTGTTAGACTATGCAAAAAAAAGAGGACCCTTATGAAAAAAATTGCAATAATCACTGATACAGATTCAAGTATTCCACTCGAAGTAGCAAAAGCAAACAATATCCTCCTGGTTCCGATTATGGTCCAATTTGGAGAAACAAGTTTTAGAGATATATTTGACATAAATAATCCAACTACCTTTTCTCGAATCGACAAGGATGGAAAATTACCAACTACAGCAGCTCCCTCTCCCGGTCAATTTGCAGATGTGTACAAAGCTGCATTTGCTTTGGGGGCAGATTCAGTGTTGTGTTTCACAGTAAGCGGGGAAATCAGTGCTACCTATACAGCAGCACTTAATGGTTGCGAATTTCTCCCTGGAAAAGACATAACGGTAATCGACACCAAAAGTCTAACCATGCAACAGGGCTTTATGGCTTTAGCTGCTTCTGAGGCAGTTTCCAAAGGCGCATCCAAAGAAGAAGCAATCGCTGCGGCAATGGATGTACGAGATCGATCCCAATTATTTGCAGCTCTCGACACATTAAAATATCTTGCCATGAGTGGACGAGTGGGACATCTTACGGCAGGAATGGCTAATATGCTCAATGTAAAACCCATACTTACGATCAGAGACGGCAAACTTGATATGCTGGAAAAAATCCGCACCAAAAACAAATCCTGGGATCGAGCAATTGAATTAACAAGGGAGAAAGCTAAGGGAAAAAAGATCGAGAAAATGTGTATCGTTCATGTAAATGTTCCGGAAGCCGCATCCAAATTTGAATCCATCCTGCGATCAAAGATCGAGTGTCCACAAAAAATCTCGATTGCTGAACTAGGTCCAGGATTATCCATTCACTCAGGTGTAGGTATGGTTGGAGTTGTAACAGTTTATTCACATTAGGCAATATTCATTAATTATGTCTACCAAACTATCCAATTGTAAAGAATACAATTGGATAGTAATTTTTTAATTCTATTCAAATAGACTAATTTATATTATAATTATCTAATATATTATATTTTTTTATAATTATTTCAAGTTTCCTAAGGAGATTAATATGAGCAATTTTAAATTAACTTATGCAACCATGTTTACCCCCCCCGAAGAGTTGCATAATTTTTATGATCAGGCTTTGGTCAAGGTAAAGAACAATCTAGGGCTGGATCATCCAATGTTTATTAATGGGAAAGATGTGTTTGCCAGCGATAAGTTTTCAGATTTCAGCCCGGCAAAAACGGATCTATTACTGGGAACTTTTCAAAAAGGGGATGAATCACATGCCAGCAATGCCTTATCTGCTGCAAGAAAAGCTTTCCCAACATGGTCACGGACGAAATGGCAGGATCGATTAAAACTATTACGTAAAGCAGCTGACTTGATCGATGCTCGATTGTTCGAGATCGGGGCTGCACTCAGCCTTGAAGTTGGAAAGAATCGAATGGAATCTCTCGGGGATATTGCAGAAACTGCGGACCTGATACGTTACTCTTGCGAACAAATGGAGCAGAACAATGGCTTTGTGGTTCCTATGGGAAAAGATCCCCTGACAGGATACGATGCTAGCAATGTTTCACACTTACGCCCTTATGGAGTCTGGCTTGTTATCAGTCCATTCAACTTCCCCTTTGCTTTAACTGGCGGTCCTGCCAGCGCTGCTCTTGCTGCTGGAAATACTATTGTTATAAAACCAGCTACTGACACGCCCTGGGTTGTGCGTCAAATGGTTGAATGTTTTAGAGATGCAGGTTTACCTGATGGTGTTGTTAATTATGTTACTGGTCCCGGAAGCAGCTTGGGACAGGCTTTGATCGAAAGCCCCGAGGTTGACGGTATCACATTTACAGGCTCATATGGTGTCGGTATGAAAATTTTTCGGGATTTTGCGAATGGTCGTTATGTTCGCCCCACGATCTTGGAAATGGGTGGGAAAAATCCGGTTATTGTATCGCGTCATGCAGACCTGGATCGAGCTGCAACCGGGATTATTCGCTCCGCATTTGGTTTACAAGGACAAAAATGTTCTGCAGCTTCGCGAATATTCATAGAAGAGCCTGTCTATGATGACCTTATTATTCGGCTTAAAAATATGGCTGAGAAATTAGTTATCGGCGATCCGACTGACCGCTCTGTATATATTGGACCAGTTATCAACCAAAATTCCTACCAGGATTTTAAGAAATTCACGACAGAATTGGCCAAGAAGGGGGAAATACTTACGGGAGGTAAAGTCCTCACGGAAGGGATATATCAAAAAGGTTTTTTCTGTGAACCAACTTTTGTTACAGATCTTCCAATGGATCATCCTTTATGGAAACAAGAGATGTTCTTGCCGATATCCACAATAGCCAAAGTAACGAGCATCAATGAAGCCATGAGATATGCCAACGATGTAGATTACGGACTGACAGCTGGTTTTTATGGATCAAACGAAGAGGTAGATTGGTTTTTCGACCAGATCCAGGCTGGTGTCACATATGCAAATCGTCCTCAGGGAGCGACAACCGGTGCTTGGCCCGGTTTCCAACCCTTTGGGGGTTGGAAGGCTTCTGGTTCCACAGGAAAGAATTCCGGTGGACACTACTACCTCCTTCAATATATGCATGAGCAAATTTATACTCTCATAAAATAAGTTATCTTTAGAAATTAATCGAACCAAACACCCGGTCTAATGAGAAGTTTCCGGGTGTTTGTTTTTAGTTAAATTGCTGCAATGAATTAAATCATGATATTAATCTTTATAAATCATACTAAAAATCCCCTTTTTTCCACGCAGACCAGGAAACAAACTGGAACCTGAAAAGGTCGTATATAATAAGGACATGCACTCCAATATTGGCCCACGTGTAGGCACATTCCTGATTTTGGCTGGCTTAGGATTGCTTATGATCTTTGTTACATACGAATTAGGTGGGACATCTCATTTTGATCTTTTCTTAATCAGTCTGATCATCATTTTTATTGGCACCCGTCTGAGAATGCGTACAAAATCAGAATCACCTGGAACTCGCTTTAATTCTATACGAAACCTAAGTGAAAAATATAAGCAAAAAAAAGACCAGAATTCAGAACCGAAAAATTAATGTAAGGAAAAATAAATATAATTATGAATAAACTCACATCCCTATCACATGCTATATCCAATTTTGTAAACGATGGCGACACAGTTTATGCTGCTGGTTTTACGCATCTGATCCCATTCGCTGCAGGTCATGAAATCATTCGACAAAGAAAACGCGACCTGGTTCTCGCACGTGCAACTCCAGATCTTATCTATGATCAGATGGTCGCTGCCGGCTGCGCCCGAAAGGTGATCTTCTCTTATATGGGGAACCCCGGAGTTGGCTCCTTACGTATCGTCCGTTCAGAAATTCAAGCAGGTCACCTGGAATGGGAGGAGTACTCACACTTTGGAATGATCTCCCGCCTGCAAGCCGCAGCAACTGGATTGCCATTCATGCCGATGAATCAAACTGGAGCGACTCATCTAGAGTCTTCAAATCCAAATATCCGACGCGTTCAGGATCCTTACTCAAAAAAGGATGTGATCGTTGTTCCTGCTCTTAAACCGGATGTTGCCATTGTTCATGTCCAAAAGTCTGACAAGGATGGTAACGCCCATTTGTGGGGCATCGTTGGAGAACAGAAAGAGGCTGCATTTGCTGCCAAACATGTAATTCTTACAGCTGAAGAAATAGTCGACGAATCTGTCATTCGCTCAGATCCAAACCGAACCATCATCCCAGGATTTATTGTGGATGCTGTATGCCATGTTCCACATTCATGTCACCCTTCATATGCTCAAGGGTATTATGATCGTGATAATACTTTTTATCTTGAATGGGACAAGATCAGCTCTTCCATTGAAACAGTCCAAAAATGGTTGGAGGAATGGGTATATGATATTCCTGACCACGCAACCTATTGGGAAAAACTGGGTCTGGAGACACATTTACGCCTGGAAATAAATCCACGGATAAGTCAACCCATCAACTATGGGGAATATTGATTTGAGCAAATCTACCTATGTCGCCAATGATATATTCATAAAGATCAATTCATGAATTCTGCGAGCATATCTTCAATTCCATATATTGATTTTGGTGGATCAGGAACACTGATCCATTTTGCTCATGCCAATGGGTACCCGCCCGCCTGTTACCAACCGCTCTTTAACCTTTTATCCAAGAATTTCCATGTCATCTCAATGGTCCAGCGCCCTTTGTGGAAAAATTCTGATCCAAATGAGATCGAAGACTGGCACCCATTCACCAAAGATCTGCTTAATTTCCTGGATAAACAATCCATACAATCGCCCATCGCAATAGGGCATTCGATGGGTGGTATTTCATCTTTACGTGCTGCGATACTCGAGCCAGACCGCTTTAAAGCCCTGGTTTTGATCGATCCAGTATTATTTTCACCTTTACAAATTATTGGCAGAAAGTTAATCTGGTCAAAGGATCTTATCTACAGGTTTCACCCACTTATTAAAGCTGCCCGGTACCGACGAAGGAAATTTACAGATCTCGAAAGCATCTTTAAAGGCTTCCGACGTAAACCGGTATTCAGATACATGAATGACGAAAGCCTGTGGGCTTATATAAAAGGGATAACGGTACCAGATCCAGAAGAAGGCGGTTACAAATTATTCTTTAGCCCCGAATGGGAAATGCGGATCTATGCCACAGGTATCTGGAATGACCTCGATCTTTGGAGGAATATTTCAAAAATTAAGATCCCCTTGCTTGTCATACGAGGCGAAGAAACTGACACTTTTTTAGTGTCCGTTGCGAATTTACTGAAAAAACGATTACCTTCTTGTAAAATTATCTCTATCGAAAAAACAACCCACCTTGTTCCCTTGGAATCACCTGGCAAAGTTAACAAAATAATTGTAGATTTTCTTCAGGAGAGATTATGAACGCTCTAAATTTGACCCCAGCCGAACTTATGATCGTAAATTCAGCACGATTATTAAAGGATGGCGATGTTGTCTTCGTCGGGGTTGGTCAACCCAACCTGGCATGCAATCTGGCAAAGCGCACCCACGCACCAAACCTGGTTATGATATATGAAGCAGGTGTAGTTGGTGCAGAGCCAACCCGTTTACCGCTTTCGATCGGTGATCCAACTTTAGTCAGTGGTGCCTTATCCGTTGTCAGCATGTATGATATTTTTGCTTATTATCTTCAACGTGGAAATGTTGATGTCGGATTTTTGGGAGGCGCTCAGATCGACAAATATGGCAATATTAATGCCACCATCATTGGCGGTGACTATGCGCATCCTAAGGTTCGGTTACCCGGATCGGGTGGGGCTCAGGAAATTTCAGCTTGGGCTAATCGATGTTACATTATGACTCCACATCAAAAACGCCGATTCCCGGAAAAAGTGGATTTTTTAACTTCTGCAGGATACCTGGATGGTAATGGCGCTCGAGAAAAAGCAGGATTGCGGGGAAAAGGTCCCATTGCAGTAGTGACAGATCTCGGAATACTCGAACCTGATGAAAGCGGAGAATTGATCCTGAAAGCCTTACATCCAACCAAAACCGTGGAACAGGCACTTGAGAATACTGGATGGCAGTTGAAAGTTTCCAAAGATTTAAATACTACCGACCCTATAAATGAAGAGGAACTTCGAATCCTCCATGAAGAACTTGACCCTACAGGAATATACCTTAAAAATGAGTGACTTGGAATATTAATAGTCTCAAGATTAAGGTTATTTGCCAAGGATTAATAAAGTGATGGTTTTCTCTCAATATTACAATAATCTGCCGGAATTTTCTCAAAACTGGATACTTGTTGCATTTTTTTTCATCGCGGCATCGGTCTTAACAAAGATCCTTGGCTTTCTCGTCACACGCATAATTGAATTTAACCCAAAATCGGATAAATATTCAAGAATGCGCCCTGAAAGGCAAAAAACATTAAATGGGCTGTTGAAAGGAATAATCAATGTCACCCTCTTTTCAATTGCAGGTGTATTGAGCTTAGGGCGTTTTGTTGATAATAGCACTTTGATATGGTTGATCGGGTTGTTCGGCGCTGGTTTTGGTCTGTCTGCGCGTCCAATAATAAGCGATATCATGGCTGGAGCAAGTTTTGTTTTTGAAGATACTTTTGCTGTTGGCGAGAAAGTGGAGATCCTGAGGATAGAGGGTGTTATTGAATCAACCACACTCCGCACAACCTGGTTGCGTTCTCCTTCAGGTGAATTATTTACGATCCCGAATGGAGATATCCGCACAATTCGTAACTTCAGCAGAGGTCGTTTTTCTCCTGCAAATATAACTCTCAAAATTCATGCTGCTGACCTTGCTCGTGCAATTAAAGTTCTCGAACAGCTTGGAAGGGACTCAATGGATACAGTGCCAAATTTGATCGAACCCTGGCAAGTGATCAATGTCTCAGGAGAAATAAGCCAGATAACAGAACTAACCTTGCTCGCAAAGGCCCGTTTCGGCAAAGCCGCTGAAATGCGGACCAAGCTAATGCCAATTGTCCAAAACAAATTAACTTCTGAAGATATCGAATTCGCAAATTAATATGACAACCATCCCTCAACGCACACTTCGCCCACTCCTTTCTAAAATTTTTTTATCAGACAGTGAGCCTCGATTGCGTGCCGGTTGGCGTTTGCTTGTTCAGACATTCATCATGGTGCTTTTAATCTCCTGCATTGGAATTCCAACAAAGATATTTGTTTATCTACCTGACCGGTCAATATCCGACCAACTATTAATGCTTCTTGACCAGGGAATATCATTAACTGCGATTCTAGTTTCTGTAGCAATAGCCCGTCGATTTCTTGATAAACGCCCTGTTTCGAGCCTTGGTCTCAGGGTTTCCTCCAGATTACCGTGGGATATCGTTGCAGGTTTTTTAATCGGATTTATCTCACTTGCTTTTATATATCTCATGGAGATCTCACTGGGATGGGCAAAATTCAGAACATTTGTCTGGGACATCCAAACTCCGAGATCGGTACTTGGAGGAATCATCCTGGCTTTTTTAACATTTGTACTGGTCGGGTGGAACGAGGAATTATTATCACGCGGCTATCATCTTCAAACAATCTCATCAGGTTCAAATATCATTTTCGGAATGGCAGGTTCATCCATCATTTTTGGCTTTCTACATATATTTAATCCAAATGTTACTTGGATTTCAATCCTTGGAATAATTCTTGCAGGTCTTTTTTTAGGATTTGGATATTTCCGAACCCGAGAACTCTGGTTGCCCATGGGGCTTCACATCGGTTGGAATTTTTCAGAAGGTGTAATATTTGGCTTCCCCGTAAGTGGCTGGAATGGATTTCGGATCACAAATAACACCTTTACCGGTCCGTTATTATGGACAGGTGGTTCTTTTGGCCCCGAAGCTGGATTGATCATTTTACCTTCGCTTCTTCTCGGAACAATAATGGTTTACATTTATACATTACCAAGATTCAGAAATAAATGGAAAAATCAAACATGCAAGCTATCATAGCCGTCATCCCAATAATAATCATCCTAGTTCTAATGGTAGGGTATCGTTGGGGAGCAGCCCGAGCAGGATCTGCAGGTTATTTATCTGCTTTTTTAATCGCGTTTTTTTTCTTTGGTGCCAACATCAAAGTTTTAGTTCTCGCTCACACAAGAGCCATTTTATTATCTTTTGATGTCTTATTGATCGTCTGGTCTGCATTCCTTTTATACCAGGTTGCGGATGAAGCAGGTGCAATAAAAACAATCGGAAGAGCTTTACCATACCTTACCAATGATAAAGGAATGCAGGCAATTCTCATCGGATGGGTCTTTGCATCCTTCCTGCAAGGGGCAGGAGGGTTTGGAGTCCCCGTTGCTGTAACTGCACCCCTTCTCATTGGATTGGGCTTCAATCCCATTGCGGCAGTTGCCATTCCATCCATTGGGCATGGATGGGCAGTCAATTTCGGCTCGCTTGGATCTGCTTTTAACGCCTTGTTGTCAACAACAAACATGAATGCATCAGATCTCAGCCCGATTGCAGCGATATTTTTGATCGTCGCAGGTTTACTAACGGGGTTAATAGTATCCCACGCTGCGGATGGATGGCGCGGGGTAAAGAGACTTTTTTTTAAAGCCATCATAATTGGCCTGGTAATGGGAGGCACACAATATCTTATCGCAGTAGCAGGTATGTGGAATATTGCTGCATTTGGTGGAGGTCTGGCAGGTCTGATAATTAGCTTTCCACTGGCTCAATGGGGTGAGGAAAAGAAAGACTCCTCCATTCCAAAATTGGCTCTCCGCCCACTATTAATTGCATTGACTGCCTATGGAATTTTGATCTTACTAACCATCATTATTCTACTAATACCGACGATCAAAGATCTTCTTGGAAAGCCGGTGATCCAGGTTTCATTTCCCCAGATCACCACGGACCTTGGCTACACTACCATCGCAGGAACAAACCGACCCATCCATATTTTTACACATGCCGGCGCTATCCTGGTATATGCATCACTAATATCTTATATGGTCTACAAACGTGCCGGACTTTATCAAAAAGGAGCTGCCAGCCGGATTGGCAAAAACACCTTTAAGAGTGTCATGTCTTCCAGCCTTAGCATTGTAGAAATGGTTGCCATGGCGATGATCATGCAATTATCGGGAATGACAGAATCTATTGCCCTTGGATTGGCATCCTCGGTTGGAGTAGCATATCCAATTATTGCTCCATGGATCGGGGCATTGGGGGCGATCATGACCGGTTCAAATACGAATTCAAATGTTATATTTGCTCTTCTACAAATGCGTACAGCTGAATTGCTTAAATACAGCATACCCGTAATCCTGGCATCACAGACTATAGGTGCAGGATTGGCTTCCGTACTTGCCCCAACCAAAGTAGTCGTCGGCGCAAGTACAGCTGGCATGGTTGGGCGTGAAGGTGAGATCATGCGAGCCCTATTCGGGTATGTCACATTCTTGTTGATAACCATCAGTACCCTTGCCGCAATTGCGATCTGGATATGGAAATAAATTATGTTAAAAAATAAACTTACCCGTCACACGTATACTTTTTTAATGATAGCATTGGCATCAACTCTTTTATTTCCTACCAGTAACACATCCTCAACCCTCGTTATATGGGCATTAATGGTGGTCATTATCACTGCTAACCTTATTAATCTTTTAATTACATGAAAAGTCTGAAATGAAGCACGAAATTAAAGTCATTCTGTTCGACCTAGGCAGAACCTTGATGTTTCCCCTTAATCCATGGCCGGAGGTGTTTGATCTGTCCTATCATAAATTGTGTCAGGTATTTGAGGATGCATCAGAAAAAATCAAGTTTAATAAAGATGAGTTCCGCAATTGTTTGAATAACTATTATGATCAACGTAATATAGACCTTGTGGAATTGGGAGCACACTCCGTTCTTAAAGAATTTCTCAGATCGAAAGGTTTTGATAATTTTAATGATACGATCATTCGACAAGCACTTGATGCAATGTATTCAATAACTCAAACCAATTGGTGCCTGGAAGAAGATGCAATCAATGTACTTAATGATTTAAATATGCAAGGATATCAATTGGGACTGATATCAAATGCTGCAGACGATCTCGATGTACAACAGCTGATTGATCGGATGGGATTGCGTCCTTGTTTTGATTTCATACTTACCTCTGCATCATGTGGTTTTCGAAAACCTCATCCTCTTATGTTCCATAAGGCACTCGCTCATTTTTCGCTCCCACCAGATCAAACTGCAATGGTAGGAGACACCCTCGCTGCAGACATCGCTGGAGCAGAAAACCTGGGGATCTATAGTATCTGGATCACAAAACATGTTCATTTACCACCTGACGGAGAGCTACCTATCCAGCCTCAAGCCATTATCTCAAAATTGGTCGAATTATTGCATCTCCTGCAAGATCTTGGAGATGAACCTTAAGCATTTTGACATGATAACGGTTACAATTGGGCGCTATGAGAATTATTCACGCCCCTAAAACTTCTCCAACGAAATCAAATTTCCTACCATATTTTGCTCTTGCCACAGGAATACTAGCGCTTAGTATGACCGCTATGTTCGTTCGTTGGGCAGAAGCTCCAGCCACAATCACAGGTTTTTTTCGTCTGCTGATATCTTCAATCATACTTATTCCATTTTTTTTGTGGCGCAATAAGAAGAATAACAAGGTAAACAAACAAAACCTGGTATTTCCGATCCTAGGAGGACTGTTCACTGCTTTCGATCTTGCCTTCTGGAATTCAGCCGTACTATTTACAACAGCATCTAATGCCACATTATTAGGAAACACTGCCCCCATATGGGTCGCACTTGTTACAATTCTTATTTTCAGACATCGATTACCAAAAGGTTTCTGGTTGGGATTAACCCTTGCATTGGGAGGATCTGCACTCGTCCTCGGAAATGACTTCCTAATTCATCCCCGTCTCGGCACTGGAGATCTCCTGGCTCTTTCTGCGGGTCTTTTTTATGCAGGCTATCTTCTTTCCACACAACGCGGACGTGAAAGCCTTGACCCACTCTCGTACATAACAATCATGGTTGTCAGCGCAAGTATTTTTAGCCTTTTGATAAATATCATCCTAAGCTACAGATTCAGTGGCTATTCTCTGCAAACCTGGTTTGTCTTCATTGTTCTTGCACTAGTTTCACAAATTCTTGGCTATATGTGTGTTTCCTATGCACTTGGGCATTTACCAGCATCTGTTGTTGCGCCAACCATGATCGGGCAACCAATACTAACCACGATTCTAGCCATTCCCCTTCTAGGAGAACTTCCACAATCGATCCAATTAATCGGGGGTTTGGTCACTCTGACAGGAATTTACCTTGTGCATAATTCATATAACAAGGATCTGTCGAATCGATTGAAACCAGAATAATTTTCAACTAAAATAAAAAAACTTACCCCCAAACTCCTGACCAAGAGATAGGGGGTAAGTTTTAATTATTAAATTTTTTGTCAATTCATCAATATTCTGACGGGTTCTTCGAGATAATTTCCCAACGCCTGCATGAACCTGGCAGCTTCCGCTCCATCACTGACACGGTGATCCACTGAAATGGTTGCTTTCATTCTCGAACCGATTTTTATGACATTATTCTCCACCACTACCGTTTCCTGAGCTGAGCCCAAGGCAAGAATGGCAACTTCTGGTGGATTAATGATCGCAATAAATTCATCAACATCGTACATTCCAAGGTTGGATAATGAAAATGTTGAACCTTCAATATCATCCGGTCTGACCTTGCCCGATCTTGCCCGTGCCACCATTTGCCTGGTTTCTTGAGATATCTGCCGGACAGGTTTTCCATCCGCTTCCCGGCATACAACGGTCAGCAATCCACCTTCCACAGCAACTGCCACTCCTATATTTATTAAACCATGCTGAAGGACAGCCCCATCCACAAGGGAAGCATTCAAATTTGGAAATTCCCGCAAAGCAAGCGCTGTAGCCTTAACAACAAAATCATTGACAGATAATTTCTCGCCCTCCGGCAAGGCAGCATTGAATTGGCTACGCAAGTCCAAAAGTCGTTCAACTTTGTAGTTTCTGGTAACATAGAAATGCGGGACCTGCTGTTTGGATTCGACCATTCGACGACCAATGATCTGCCTTAATTTACTGATACCTACCTGATTGTCTCCACGATCTGCATGAACGTGTACCGAATCTGTTTCCTTCTTCCAGGCATCCACATCCCGCCTGACTATTCGACCACCCGGACCGCTGCCCAACAGTTTTTCCAAGGCAATGCCTCTTTCAACTGCCAATGTTCGAGCCAAAGGGGATACTTTCAGGCGACCAATTTTCTCACCTGAGGGAACTGATCCCTTTGATATTTCAGGACTTAATTTTGATTCTGATGGATTTCTTTCCTCATTGAAAGTTGTTGAATCAGTAACTTTTGAAGTGCCCAATGACAGGTACTCACTTATGTCTTCTTCCTCCGCACCTATCACTGCAATGGGAGCATTCACTGGTAAAACAGTCCCTTGATCAACCATTAATCGTCGAACGAAACCGCCAGTACTTGATTCAACCTCCACTGTAGCTTTATCCGTCTCAATTTCTGCAATCACTTCACCTTTCGCGACAGGATCACCTTCATTCTTCACCCAACGCACAAGGGTACCTTCAGTCATATCAAAACCTAATTTGGGCATGATCACTACATCAGCCAATTAATACCTCCTTTACCGCAGCGAGGATATCAGGCACCTGAGGTAATGCCAATTGTTCCAAGTTTCTGTTGTAAGGCAAAGGTACTTCTTTTTGAGCCACACGCTTGATCGGCGCATCCACATAATCGAATGCTTCTTCGTAGATACGTGAACTTATCTCCGCTCCGACCCCAAAACTCTTCCAGCCTTCTTCGACAATCACCGCACGATTGGTCTTCTTAAAGGATTGTATAACCGGGTTCATATCCAGTGGGCGTAAAGTCCGAAGATCAACCACTTCGGCTTCAATTCCATCCCTGTTAAGTTCCTCAGCAGCTTTCAAAGATAATTCCAAACCTTTGGAATAGCTGACGATCGTCACATCTTTACCGGTCCGTTGGATCGTTGAAACCCCAATGGGGATGCTGTAATCGCCGGAGGGAACTTCCCCACGCGCCTGGTACATAGTGGCGTGCTCAATAAATAAGATCGGGTCATTGGAGCGGATCGCTGCCTTAAGCAAACCTTTGGCATCTTTTGGGGTACCAGGGGCAACTACTTTCAATCCCGGAAAGTGTGCAAAAACTGAATCGGGAGTTTGCGAGTGTGTAGCCCCTAACTGACGTCCGCCGCCTCCGACTGTCCTTATTACCATAGGCAACAAAAATTGCCCACCGAACATGTAATGTAGTTTTGCAGCTTCATTAACAATATGGTCCATTGCTGAAAAAGCAAAATTAATGGTCATAAGTTCAGCAACAGGTCGCAAACCGGTCATCGCTGCTCCTATGGCTGCACCTATTATAGCAGCTTCAGCAATAGGAGTATCCCTTACTCTTTTGGCTCCGAAATGGTCATAAAAGCCTTTTGTCACTGCATAAGTTCCACCCCAAACCCCAACTTCCTCACCCAGGATAAAGACAGATGAGTCGCTTTCCATCTCCTCCCAAAGAGCTTGCGAAATTGCTTCCCGCATTGTTAACCGCGCCATACTTTCCTCCGTCTTATCGCTTTAATCAAATTTCCAGCGATGACTTAAAATTAATCTACATATATATCTCTAAAAAGCTCTTCAGACGAAGGTTCCAGGCTTGAGTGGGCAAATACCACCGCAGCTTCCACATCCTCTTTAGCTCGTTTTTCTATTCCAATTAATTCATCCCTGTCGGCAATTTTCTGATCTAATAAATATGCATGATAAATACCGATTGGATCCTGCTCCTGCCATTTTTTAATTTCAGACTGTTGACGATATCGTTCTGGATCACCCATCGAATGACCTCGGAACCGATAAGTCATAATTTCCATCAAATAGGGTCCATCACCAGATCGGACACGTTTAATAGCTTTCACCGATGCTTCGTGAACAGCCATTATATCCATCCCGTCCACTCGTTCGCTTGGGATCGCATATCCTTCGGCTTTTTGACGAATCTCTGAAACTGCTGATGCATTTTCAACAATCGTCCCCATCCCATATCGATTGTTCTCACACACCCACAAAACGGGCAAGTTCCAAACTTTGGATAGATTTAATGCTTCGTGGAAATAACCAATATTGGTCGCACCGTCGCCAAACATACAAATGGTAACAGCATCACGATTTGCATATTGGTCACCAAGGGCAAGTCCAGCTGCCAATGGAAGATGAGAACCTACAATAGCGTGACCACCCCAAAAATTTCGAGTTGTATCAGCCATATGCATTGAACCACCCTTACCTTTTGAAACCCCGGCTTCCTTTCCCAGGAGTTCAGCAATAATTGCATTTACAGGGAGCCCACAATTAACTGCAACACCGTGGTCGCGATAGGCAGTTATCACCCGATCTTGTGGGAGACGGGCTGAGATCAGACCTGTACTTACGGCTTCCTGTCCAATATACAAGTGCAGAAATCCTCCGATCTCTCCTTTTTGATAAAGTTCTGCAGCACTTTCTTCCATTCTTCGGATAAGGACCATTTGATAATACATATCCAAGTGCTTTTCTTTTTTTAATTTCATCTCGCCCTACCTGCCTAATTTCTTATTTAATTTTTTTTTCATGATATATATCTTCTCATTTGAGCTCATTATATTCGATAATCTATGCCTTTTTTATTAGTATTTTGAAAGAATCAGAAAATTAAAACTAAAAGTCCCGGCAGGATTGATTTCCTGCCGGGACTTTGACAAATCTCAGCCACCGCCGATAACGGCCATCACTTTCACTATATCATTCTCTTGGATAACGTAGTCTTTCGACTTTTGTTCGCCGGCGACTACTACTAATGCGATCAACTCGGGTTTGATATTAAGATCGACCAGGGTATCAAAAACTGTACGACCGGCTATTACCTCGAATTCACCTTTCCCATCCAGATAAGATTTTAATCCACTGGAGGTCTGTATTATTGCAGTCATATCAAGCAACAAGTTCGGATAGATTCAAGGATGCCAACCTTTCTGAAGTAGGCAAGCCATTTTTGCTCCAACCGCGTTGCTCATAATACATGTCCAAGAGCCGGTGAACATCTTCAATTTTTGTAATTTGACCTTTTGTTGCGCCGGACTCAGGAGCCTCTTCATAAAATCGAGGTGAAGGTATATCATATCTACGGTCGAAACCGTCAATCTCGCGAGCCCAGAACATTCGTGTCAGGTTCCAGATTCGATCACCTACCATTTCATAATCATTCCAATCCCGGTGAATACCTGTTATGGCATCAAGGGCAGCTATATAAAGGTCACGCTCGATTCCCAGTTCAACCCATTGCAAACGGCATCCACCCAAAACATCAAACATAGGTCTGAAGTTTTGCAACCAGATCACACGAGCTACTTTTTCAGGTACAACCAGATCCCGTCCTACCTGAAGATCATAGGTAATTGCCCATGAACGGTTGTGATGTGCACCTACGTCACAAGTCATATAGGCAAGAAGCATGGCAGTGGCATTATGGGTTGCATAGGCTGACTGTTCCATCCCTTTGACATGGATCGCAAATTTATCTGTTCCTTTACCGATTTTTTGGGATGCTTTTTTGACTCCATCGGCCAAAAGTGCTCCAAAACCTTCTTTTCGCGCAATCTTTCCAATCAGGTCAAAAGTTGCTTCAATATTGCCAAAATGCAAATCATATCCATCAGTATCCTTACTGGTGAGAATTCCTTTTTCATAACATTCCATTGCCCAACCAATGGCATTTCCTGCACTAATCGTGTCAATCCCGGCGTCATCTGCCAGTAGATTAGCCTGTGCCACTGCTTCTATGTCTGAAATACCCAGGTTGGATCCTAATAATCCTATCGTCTCATATTCGGGACCTTCCACATAGCTACCATATTTCTTTGAGCGACTATATTTTCCACATGGTGAAGGACAACCAAAGCAACCCTTATCAGTGATTACTATTTTCTCGCGCATAACTGGAGCATAAAGACCTTTACCATCTTCAAATGAGCCAGCGCTGAAATTTCTTGTAGGGAGGGCACCAACTTCATCGCACCAACTGGTTACAACCGTTGTTCCATAACGAATCCATTCCTGAAGGAAACTGGCATCCTTGCAAGCCTTATACAGTGCTTTGCCGGCAACACGGTAGGCATTAACATCAGCCACAGGAATGGACTTGGAGCCATGAATGACGATCGCCTTGACTTTCTTGACACCCATTACAGCACCAACTCCGCCCCGTCCTGCCTGACGGCCAAAATCGTGATTAATACAGGCGTATGAAACAACATTCTCCCCTCCGGGTCCGATAACTGCGACCTGGAATTCTTCTCCAAATTTTTCTTTAAATTGTTTTTCTGCCGCTATCGTACCCTTTCCCCAATATTCACTTGCATCCCGCAGTTCAACTCTGTCATTGTCTATAAAAAGAAATACTGGCTTTGAACTAATCCCTTCGAGGATAATACTATCCAATCCTGCGTATTTTATCTCGGCGGTAAAATGCCCACCCATTGATGCAGATGCATAACCACCAGTTAATGGTGACTTGGTTGTAAAATCGCACTTCCCGGCACCAGGGATCATCAATCCTGACATGGGTCCACTTGAGATTATCAGTTTATTATCCGGACCGAGAGGATCAGCCCCCCTGGGAACTTCTTTATAGAGAAAATACGCACCAAACCCACGACCACCAATAAAATCTCGTGCAACATCAATCGGTGTTTGTTCTTTGGTAATCTTTCCGGTCGTTAAATTTACGCGTAGAATTTTTCCACCATAACCATTCATTTTTAACTCCTATGCAACCGCATTCTCTTTCTCAGAAATCCAAAGGGCACTTGTACCGCAAACATCAACACAATCTCCGCAAAGGTCACATTTCCATGCTGCTGTTGCCAATTCACCCTTGACGAACATTACACCCTCCGGACATTCAGGTACACATGCTTCGCACAAACTGCATTCTTCAAAATCTACGTACCAGGCACCTTTTGCGTTTTGTTTTATGGCTTCATCCGGACAAACTGCTGCACAATCACCACATTGTGTACATACTTTGACCTCGTAAACACCTGGCGATGGGAAATGAGGTAAAACCAAGAGAGCTGATTTCTTGGGGTTGTTTTCATTAAATAAATTTAATGAGCATGCCACCCTGCAAGCATTACACCCGGAACACTTGGAATTGTCCACATATAATCGCATAGAAGATCTCCTTGTCAACAATTATATCTTTTCACCTTTATAAGATTACATCTTAAATTTAGATTTGACCAGCGACATCTATCATCTTTCAGCATGTACAGGTTTCCTGAATTAATGATCGGATCATTTATGAGGAATCATTTCAGTCAAACCTTTGATCAAACCTTCAACGTCCGATCTTGAATTATATCCTTGCACAGAAATTCTCACGAATTGCTTATTATGCCATTTGATCAATGGAACTTCCACTTTGTATTCCGTATATAACCGGTTTTTCAGTTCATCCAAATTTACTTCAGGCAATGGAGCGACAGCCATCTGCTTAAAGAAATGAGAGTCAAGTGGATATAATGGTTCTAGATCAAAATGGGTGCAAATTTCTTCAATTGCAATACGCAACAAGCGATTGCACTCAACCCGTACCGAGTCCCAATGGTTATCCTGCATGAATTGGATGGCTGAAGGAACGCTTAAATATGCACAATGTTCATTTGTTCCTGTCCATTGCATCAAATCTATAAACCTTGATCCTGTTGTCGTTTGAGGAGTCGATTTATAACCCCAGCTAACAACAAGCGGCTCAATAATTTTCTGAATTTCGGGACGTACAAACAAGAAAGCAGAACCTTTAGGGGCAAGCATCCACTTGTGGCAATTGCCAAAAACAATATCACCTCCAAGCGATTGCAGGTCAATCTGCTCCTGACCAGGTCCATGAGCTGCATCAATGATTGAAATAATACCAAGACTTCTTGCTCTCTTACAAATCTTCTCGACCGGCATACGCAATGCAGTCGGTGAGGTGATCATACTCAGGAAAATAACCTTTGTGTTCGGGTTGACCCCTTTCCAAAGTTCTTCAATGATATATTCGTCCGAACTTACTGGAAGCGAGATTGGCTGATGGACATAAGTCGCACCAGTCTTCGAACAAATGAACTCCCAACTATAGTCACAGGCACCATATTCATGGTCGCTGGTTAAAACTTGATCACCATGAGCTAGTTTTATTGAACGGGCAGCAATATTGACTCCGTAAGTTGAATTTGGGATAAAAACCAGATCTTCCGAACTTGCATTTAGATACAACCCTAATTTTTTCCGTGCAGTGAATAATAGTTCCGGCAATTCCCTACCAAGAAAAAGGACTGGTTGATTTTCCAATCTTGAAAGCCAGGATTTGTATACTTCAAATACAGGTCCTGGTGTTGCACCAAAAGATCCATGATTTAAGAATATTATTTCAGGGTTAAGTTGGAAAAGCGATTTTAGGTTTTCCATTCATTAATTATACCCTCCCGATGGTGTATACAGATAAAATCTTGAATATGGTCCATCAGATTTATTAATTTATTCCTAATTGTTCTGTTAATCTTATGGTTTTAGGAGTTTTTTGCATTTCTTTAAAAAGATACAACTCTTGCAATGCCTTAAATGGAAGTATGTGTAAAAATGATGCCAGTTTGATTTAATATTGAAAAGTAAACCACTTGACTTAGCAATTACAATCCACACCATAGCCTGTCAAGTCAAATGATAATGTTACCGAAGACAGATCGTTGGTTCAAATGATAATGTTACCGAATGTAGTCCACCTCCTTGAGCATTGTTTCGAAGATATTCACTGTTTCCGAGCGGTCCA
>Ga0172369_10001982_pt1 | contig 28750 bp, 27 predicted proteins | sample LakKiv25m_FD_114539 | JGI IMG/M metagenome (GOLD analysis project Ga0172369, IMG submission 114539) | Freshwater microbial communities from Kabuno Bay, South-Kivu, Congo - kab_022012_11.25m | ecosystem: Environmental > Aquatic > Freshwater > Lake | place: Democratic Republic of the Congo...
CATAACTCCGGCAACGGATATAATGCAGAGATTCACAAGCTTTGTTTCAAACGGGCAGGTTAAGACCGAAATGGTTCTGGCGGAAAGCGAACACAGCGCGATGAGCGGCTGCATAGGCGCATCGGCGGCAGGCGGAAGGGTTATGACAGCCACATCTTCGCAGGGCCTCGCGCTTATGTGGGAAGAATTATTTATCGCGTCCGGCTCAAGACTGCCTATAGTTATGTCATTGGTTAACAGGGCGTTGTCGGCGCCTTTGAATATTCATGGAGATCATTCGGACGGAATGGGAGCAAGGGACTGCGGATGGGTTCAGCTTTGGTCCGAGAATGCTCAGGAAGCATATGACAATACAATTCAGGCATTCCGCATCGCGGAGCATATGGATATAAGGCTTCCGGTCATGATTTGCATGGACGGCTTTATAATAAGCCACTCTATAGAAAGAATAGAATACATTGACGATGACGCCGTGAGCAAATTTGTCGGCGAGTATAAACAATTGAACCCCTTGCTTGACCTTGAGCATCCGGTAAGTTACGGGCCGCTCATACTTCCTGATTATTATATGGAATACAGAAAGGCGCATGCCGAGGTTATGTCAAAGGTGCCCGGCATTGTAATGGACGTTGCCAAAGAATTTGAAAAAATATCCGGCAGAAAATACGGGCTTCTTGAAGAATACAGGCTTGATGATGCCGAGATAGGGCTTGTCATCCTGAACTCTGCCGCAGGCACATCAAAGGATGTTGTTGATTCATTCAGGGAAAAGGGAATAAAGGCAGGGTTGCTGAAACCGAGATTATTCAGGCCGTTCCCATACGAAGAAGTAGGCAGCGCGCTGAAAAACCTTAAGGCTGTATGCGTGCTTGACAGGGCTGACGCATTCGGAGGCTCTTACGGCCCCTTGTTCATAGAGATAGCGTCAAGCCTCTATCCTTATAAAGAAAAACCGGTGCTCGTTAATAAGATTTACGGCCTCGGCGGAAGAGACTATCTGCCTGAACACGCTGAGTACGCGTTGAACGAACTGGCAGACATTGCCAAGACGGGAAAGATAAAAACTATTAAAGAATATATTGGGGTGAGGGAATAACATGGCGACTACACCACTTACATTAAAAGAGCTTTCAAAAAAAGAACTGCTGCTGACTTCAGGGCACAGGATGTGCGCGGGCTGCGGCGCTCCTATTATAGTAAAAATGGTTCTTCTTGCCTCTGAATATCCCATAGTTGCTGCCAATGCGACAGGATGCCTTGAAGTTTCTACATGCATATCCGATTACACCGCGTGGAAGATTCCATGGATACATAATGCTTTTGAAAATGCGGCCGCAACGCTTTCAGGCGTTGAGACGATGTACAGGTCTTTAAAAAAACAGGGCAAGATAGATAAAGATGTCAAGTTCATCGCATTCGGCGGCGACGGCGGAACATATGACATAGGGTTTCAGAGCCTTTCCGGCGCGATGGAGCGCGGGCATGACATGCTCTACGTATGCTATGACAACGGCGCGTACATGAACACAGGCATTCAGCGTTCAAGCGCTACTCCGTACGGCGCGGACACAACAACCTGCCCCGCGGGAAGCGTCATCCACGGCAAGCCTCAGCCGAGAAAAAATCTTACAAAGATTATGGCTGCTCATGATATCCCTTACACGGCGCAGGCGTCTCCGAGCCACTGGATGGACCTTGTAAAGAAGGTTAAAAAGGCGCTTGATATTAAAGGCCCTAAATTCATGAACGCGCTTTCTCCTTGCAACCGCGGATGGCGGACACAGACAAATGATGCGATAACGCTCAGCAGGCTTGGAGTTGAGACATGCTACTGGCCTCTTTACGAGATAGAAAACGGCGTAACAAAGATTACCTTTAAACCGAAAGAGAAGAAGCCGCTCGTAGATTTCCTTAAGCCACAGGGAAGATTCAAGCACTTGTTTGCCCCTGAAAATGAGGGTATGCTCAAGAATTTTCAGGAAATGGTGGATAAAGAGTGGGATTCTCTCCTCAAGGCGGAAGCAATCGGAAAGCCATAAAAAGTATCAAAGGGTCAAAGCGTCAGAGCCTTTTACTTTGATACTCTGAAGCTTTAGGATGCTGTTGATTATTTGTTTTTGTTTCTGATAAGTTAGAGGTACTAATTAAAGAGGAGTTGGAATAGAGCATGGCCGGTTCTGATCTTGTGATGTACGATAGTGAGTTCCATAAGATTGACGAGGAACTCCAAAAACTTCATCAGCAAGCTAACGCAAATATTGTTTTTCTTGTGGATAAAAACGGCCAGCTTATAGCCTCTGCCGGTGATACTCATAATATTGACACCACTTCCCTCGCATCGCTTACAGCCGGGAATATCGCGGCTACAGGCGGCATCGCGAGGCTTTTAGGCGAAAAAGAATTCTCAATACTTTTCCACGAGGGCGAAAAGGATAACATCCATATATCCCTGATAGGGCAGAGGGTCATACTTGTTGTTATATTTGATCAAAGGTCTTCTATCGGGCTTGTAAGGCTAAGGGTGAAAAAGACCGCGGACGTTCTCGCGAGGATATTCGACGAGATGACGAGCAAGGCTGAAAAAGAAAAAGTTGAAGGCGGCAAGACGGCAGAATCGCCTTTTGCGGAAATAAGCGATGAAGATATCGATAATCTCTTCAGGTAGGGGCAACGATAAGTGTCTTTTATAAATTATTCTTCGAGAGAGATCAATTGTAAAATCGTGTATTACGGCCCGGGGCTTTGCGGGAAGACCACGAACCTCCAATTTATTTACAAAAAAACCAACCCGGAACAAAAGGGCAAACTTATCTCTCTCGCCACCGAGACTGAGAGGACTTTGTTTTTTGATTTTCTCCCTCTGGCGCTCGGCGACATAAGAGGGTTCAAGGTAAGGTTTCACCTCTACACGGTTCCCGGCCAGGTCTTCTACGCCGCAAGCAGGAAGTTAATACTTAAGGGAGTGGACGGGGTTATATTCGTTGCCGATTCTCAGATAGAGAGGATGGAGGCTAACATCGAAAGTATGGACGACCTAAAGATAAACCTTGCGGAACAGGGCTACTCGTTAGAAAAACTTCCTTATGCCGTTCAATATAACAAGAGAGACCTTCCAAATGTCGCTCCGGTTGATGAAATGAATAAACTTTTGAATGGAAGCAGCGCGCAGTGGTTTGAGGGCGTGGCTCCGACAGGAGTGGGGGTATTTGAGACGCTGAAAGGCGTTGCCAGACAGGTTCTGCTCGAACTGAAAAAACATTATTAACATAGCTGAAAGCTGATAGCTATCAGCCGTCAGCTACTAATTTAAAAAAGGAGATATGATGAAAAGATTGCTTGTATTGATGTTGGTTTTAGGATTTGTAATAACCGGCTGCGCGAAGAAAGAAGAGCCGAAGGGCCAGTATCTTGTAAAGATAGACGGCGCAACCATAACTAAGGAAGATCTCAAGACAGCGGTTGAGGCGCTTCCGCCGTTTGCGCAGAAGATGTTTGAAGGCGAAGAAGGAGTATCAAGGCTGCTTGATGAGCTCATTAAAAAAGAGCTTCTCTATCAGGAGGCCAAAAAGAGGGGCCTTGATAAGGATGCCGCATACCTCAAAAAAGTGGAAGATTCCCGGAAGCTGATTCTCATAAGCCTGCTTCTTGAAAAAGAGATAGAGGACAAGGCAAAGTTATCCGATAGAGAGGTAAAGGACTACTACGAAAAAAATAAGGCCGACTTTGTGGTTCAGGGCAAAACCGTTGAATTTGAGAAGGTAAAAGACATGCTTGCCCAGCGCATGACGGCACAGAAACAGAAAGAGGTTTTTGACGCATACGTTGAAAATCTAAAAAAATCATATAAGATCGATGTGAACAAAGACGCTATAGCAGGCCTTTTCAAAAAAGAGGCTCCGAAGCAGGAAGAAGTTAAAAAAGAGGAGCCCAAGAAGGAAGAAGCAGTAAAGGAAGCTCCTAAAAAAGAAGAACCCAAGAAAGAAACACCTAAGAAGTAACAACTATAGGAGGCTCCCTTCCGGGAGCCTCTGTTTTCTCCTCTATTTGTGATAAAATAAATCAAAGTAAATGGGTAAGCGAGGCCAAAAGAAAAAGGCGGAAGGTTTAAGCTTGCAAATACTGAATCATGAGAATAAGATTAGAAATGAACGGGCGAAACAGATGCCTGACGAAGACAAGATTCATCTCTGGGACGCAGAGATAAAGGCATTCAAGAATAGCATCGCAAGAGTATTGAGGTGGATGGAAAAATGAAAGCAACAATTTACAAGGAAACAAAAACCGAGACATTATCGGACCTTCTTTATGAGTATGAAGAAGAATGCCTGAATGCTGTCGGACTTATTGAGGGTTTGAAATTGCGGACATTAACCGAGTAACAAACCGAGGATATGCTTGGAGAACTTTCGGCATCAATCACTCACCTAAAAATTCATTCTGGGCAATTGGAAAAGTTAATAGAAGAGACGCTCTAACTTTTCTGTCTCTAAAAGCCCCTCTCTTTCCCGATGTGAATTTTACCTTTACATGCCTTTCCTACGTTTTGTATACTTCTTCTAAATTGTTTCAAAGGAGTCGGCATTGGGATAACTAAGCCGCAGGCATTAATCTCTACGAGTCTGAGACCTGCACAGACAGACAGACAGACAGACAGACAGACAGACAGACAGACAGACAGACAGACAGACAGACAGACAGACAGACAGACTTCTTAACTTACAAGAAGGAATTAAAATCCATGAAAGGGCGTGCCTCGCACGCCCTTTTTGTTTTTTTTAAAATGCTTTAGAAGGAGGAGCTTATGTTTTGTCTCACTCAAGAAAAATATCATACGGAAGGTCATGTCCAATATTCCCTTTTTATGGCAATTAAATTGCTTTCAATATTTATGATTATTTCCGTCATCTCTGGTTGTGCCACGCAAGCCACGCAAGATAGGGCAACCAAAATATTCCCTTTTGACAACTATTCTCCGACATATAAAGTTGCCCAGGGTGGCGGCAGTTCAGGCAAATCTGATGTGAAGGTCGCGTTACTGTCGCCAGGCGGCGAGATAAAATCATTGCATCCTATTAATCTCACGCGAAGCGACGATGACAAAGTTAAAAACACGCTTGAGAAAGGTATGCCATTTTCTGAATCGTTTAAGACCAGTCTTAGGATGTCGCTTGAATCAATCCTTTTAAACAAAGGTTATAATGTTGAAGGGGCTTTTGACAGTTTGGATGCGCTCACTTATGGCGATAAAATGCGAATAGATTTCCTTATAATTCCTGAAATAAAAGTTGTAGATAGAGGGAAAAATGAGTGCGCTGTTCATAAAGTGCCACATCCACTTACACTGTTCCAAGGCCAAGGCAGTTGTAGCGGTAATATGCAACTCAAGGGACAATTTTTATTTACAGTAGTAGAACCGCTCAGTAGAGAAAAGCTATTCATGAAGAGTTATGAGTTTGATACAGCAAGCTTATCCTATGGACTTGAGTTCCAATACTATTATTATGTTAGTCCTATGTCGCCATATTATTGGCCAGCTACTCTTCCTATCATCGCTTGGAAGAAAAGCTATGACATCTGGTCGAGCGTTTTATCTAAATCAACCGAGGATCTATATGGTAAATATATAGCTGCATTTGAAAAATATTTTCCTGACAATGAAGAAAGAGGTATTCTTGCAAAGCAGGCAAGGAAACTTAAGAAAATGAAGAGCTTTTAAATAATGCTAAGCAAGGGGGATTAGAAATATGGCGGAAGGCATGGCTGGAATAATAATACTTCTTGGAATATTTTTGACGATTATTTGGCTTATCTTGCCATTTGCCGTTTTCGGGATAAAAGGTCAGCTGGATGAAATTATTAAACTCATGAAGGAAGTAAACGATAATCTTAAAAAGAAACCTCTTTAAAAAACGCTTTCAAGAGCATAAGGTGCTTAGTGGAAGAATCTATCGAGGTTCAACCTCGATAGATTTTAAAAAGTCTTCAGATGCTGCCGGCGTCTAAAAAATGGAGGTCTAAATTATGGAAGATATAAGACTGCTTAAGAATCTCGGATTATTTAAGGGGCTTGCGACGCTTGACATTGTAAAGATAAACAAGTTGGTAAAACGGGTCAGTTTTGAGAAGGGGCAGGAGATTGTAAAGGAAGGAACGGCCTGCGATTCAATATTTTTCGTGAAAGAAGGCTCTGTGAGCGTGATGAGGAACGGCAAAAAGATTGCGTCCATCGGTTCGGGGCATCCTGTGGGCGAGGTGTCTTTTGTGGATAAGGGGCTGAGGTCTGCGACGGTTATTGCGGACGTGGACTGCTCTTCGTTGAAAATGCCGGTAGCTGCGCTTGAAAGATTGATGAAGGAAGATAAAGACATGGCGTATAAGATATATAAATCTCTTGCCGTGACGCTCGCCGAGAGGCTCAGAAACACAAACGATACGCTTCTGCTGACAAAAAGCTAAGGTAAACGGCTGATTGCATTAGTGGCCAATTTTCACGTAGGTAAGAAACAGCTTATTTTTGTTCCACCTTATTTTTTGCGTGGAGAATTGTCATGCCCACCAGTTCTTTATCGCGGTAATGATAGATTATATCGTCTTCCATAACGCTGTCGTTTGCCTGCTGCGGCTTTCTAAAACTGATATAAAGGACATCCGCTTCATCATCGTAATCTATCCAGATACGATTGGAAGGCATTTTCAATATATAAGGCAAAAAATCCAAAACACCGCTCACTTTTTCCATGTTGCACCTCTTTTAAATATCTTATCAGGCTTTGATGTCATAAAAGCTGTGATAACAAATCCTTTATCTGTTTCTTCCTTATAAACAACAACCATGTTCTTTTCAGAGATAGAAGTTTTTTTATAATGCTTAACAGCAATCAGTTCATCCTTTCCGCCATGCCTTATGAAATCCGGATTTTCTATGGTTTCAAAATCCAAATCCTGCTTTCCGGCCATATCATCATGCGCTTCAACAATATGCGACCATCTTTCCGCTGACAGGCGAATGACTACATTATTCTTGGATGTTACCACCCCTATCATTAATTGACATTATATCACAAAGGTTGTAAGCATTTGGGATGGGCTACAGGCTGTGGAAGAATTTTTGAGGTTGAACCTCGATAGATTCAAACCGATGCATGCCAGTTTTTTAAATTATCCAATTCATACCGATAAATGATATACTTCTAATATGCTGAAACTGCGCGACGGCATAGTAGAGCTTTATAGAAAAGTCGCAACCTCATTGCCGCCTGATGTTGAAGACGCTTTAAAATCCGCCTATGCCTCCGAAAAAAAAGGCTCAAACGCGAAAAAGTCTCTTGAAGTAATCCTTGAAAACATACGCCTTGCAAGGGAAACCTCAAGGCCCATATGTCAGGATACAGGAGTGCCTGTTTTTTATGTCAAGACTCCGATAGGGCTCAGTCAGATTGAACTTGAAAAGACGATTATAGAGGCAACCAGAATTGCAACCGAAAAAGTTCCGTTAAGGCCTAATGCCGTTGACATAATCACGGATAAAAATACCGGAGACAATACTGGCGCAGGATTTCCTATAATCTATTTCCATGAGACTCCTGACAGCACGCTTTCAATAGACCTGATGCTTAAAGGTTGCGGGTGTGAGAATGTGGGGCAGATATACAAACTTCCCAATGAAGAGTTGAAAGCTGATAGGGATCGTGACGGCGTAAGAAAATGCATTCTTGACGCTGTTTATAAGGCGCAGGGCAGGGGATGCCCGCCGTATACGATAGGAGGGGGCATAGGCGCGGCAAAGGATCAGGTTACGCGTCTTGCAAAGGAACAGCTTATGAGAAGGCTTACTGATATAAATAATAGCGATATTCTTTCCAAGCTTGAAAAAAGGCTGTTGAAGGAGATTAACGCTCTCGGCATAGGCGCACTCGGTTTTGGAGGAAAGACAACCGCCCTGGGAGTGAAGATAGGAGTCAATCACCGCCATCCTGCATCTTATTTTGTGGATATTTCGGTGTCCTGCTGGGCTAACAGAAGGGGAAGGCTGATATGGTAGCAAGAAAGTTTCCGCCTCGGACGGATTCGTCGAAGGCGAAAAAAGTGGGAAGTGAAAAGTTGAAAGTTCAAAAAGAAAAGATAATAAACCTTCCGCTGACTAAAAAAGATGTTCTCGGCCTGAATGCCGGTGATTCGGTCTTGATAAACGGCACAATAGTAACGGGAAGGGATAAGATGCATAAATTCCTTTTTTATGAAAAGCCGCTGAAGAAGAAAATTCCCTTCAATCTAAATGGCGTGATTCTCTATCATTGCGGGCCTATAGTCGGACAATCAGACGCCGGATATAAGATTGTTTCCGCCGGCCCGACAACGAGCATAAGGGTTGAGGCTTATGAACACAAAATAATATCCTCATACGGATTCAGGGGGATAATGGGAAAGGGCGGAATGGGAGAACGCACGCTCGAAGCAATGAAAAAGAGCGGATGCGTGTATTTTCATGCCATGGGAGGCGCGGCTGCTTATCTTGCAGACAGGATAAAGAGGGTTGTTGACGTATGGAGGCTTGAGGAGTTCGGCATGGCAGAGGCGATGTGGGCGCTGGAGGTTGAGAATTTTCCCGCGGTAGTGACGATGGACGCCTACGGCAGGAGTTTGCATAAGGAAATCGAGAAACAATCATTCAATAATCTTAAGAAATTAATTGCTAAGTGATTTAATGAACATTTTCATTGCTGGTGCATCGGGTTTTGTGGGCGGGCATCTTATAGATGCGCTGCTTAAAAACGGCTATAAGCTCCGGTGTCTGGCGCGCTCTGAAAAGGCGCGGAGCTTGTTCAAAGAAAAAGGCGTTGAAGCTGTTTCAGGAGATATCACAATTCCCGAAACCCTTGAAGGCGCATTAAACGGGATTGATTTCGTAATCCACCTTGTCGGGATAATAGAGGAGAAAGGCTCTGCGACATTTGAAGAAGTCCATGTCAAAGGCACGGCGAATCTTGTTATTGCCGCAAAAAAGGCCGGGGTAAAACATTTTTTCTATCAGTCTGCGCTTGGCGCGAACAGAAGTTCATGGTCAGGTTATTTAAAGACAAAGGCAGAGGCTGAGGAGCTTGTGAAAGCTTCAAGAATTCCGTTTACAATCTTCAGGCCCTCGCTGATAATCGGGCCGTGGGACGGCTTTACAAAAAGGCTGAGAGACCTGATAAAGATATCCCCGGTAATTCCCATTCCGGGTTCAGGAAAATCAAGATTGCAGCCTATCTATATAAAAGACTGGGTTAAGTGCCTGCTCAAGGCGCTTGCATCTCCTGATTCATTTCAAAAGATATACGAAATAGGAGGCCCGCAGCGCCTTACATACACCGAAATAGTAAAAACCCTGGCAGCTGCAATGAAGACGAAAAAACCCGTGATACATATGCCTATGGGACTTTTAAAATTCGGGGCTTTTGTCGCGGAAAAAACGGTTCCTTTTCTTCCTGTAAGCTCAGAACAGCTTAAACTCCTGGAAACTGATAATATATGTGATATAGATTCTGTTGAGAAAAATTTCGGGTTCAGGCCGGTTAAATACAAAGACGCCTTAAATGAATTCTTGCAAACATAATCTTCTTTAAAGTAATATTTTTGTATACATTTTTAATAAAACTTCTAAAAGCTGAGGGCCTTATGCAAGACATCGTAAAGAATATTATCCAGAAAAATAATTCAAAGATAGTGATGGTCGTTCTTGACGGCCTCGGAGGGCTTCCTGTCCGCGGCAAGAGCGAACTTGAAGTCGCCGACATGCCGAACCTTAATATGCTTGCGAGAAATGCCGCATGCGGAATGCATGTCCCTGTGTCTTTCGGCATAACTCCGGGAAGCGGGCCCGGACATCTCGCTTTGTTCGGATATGACACGATAAAGTGGCAGATAGGCAGAGGCGTGCTTGAGGCGCTCGGACTTGGAATAGAATTAAAAAATACAGACATAGCCGTCAGGTGCAATTACGCGACGATTGAAAAAGGCCTTATCACAGACAGGCGGGCCGGCAGGATACCTACGGAGAAAAGCAGAAAGATTACAGAGAGGCTGCAGGAAAAGATTAAAAAGATTGAAGATGCAAAAGTAATTTTCGCTCCCGGAATGGAGCATAGGTTCGCGGTTGTTTTGAGATTTCCCGCGCCGCTTGAAAAAGGCGCTGCGGATATTCTTGATACAGACCCTCAGAAAGAGGGAAAGCCCTCTATCAAAGTCACACCACTTTCCGCGCAGGCTGAAAAAGTTGCCAGGGTTACTGAAAAATTGATAAAAGATATGGCCGGACTCATCAGGAATCAGGTAAAAGCAAATTTTATCCTGCTGAGGGGCTTTTCTCAGGTTCCCGACATCCCGCGTTTTGAAAATGTATACGGGCTCAAGTCCCTTGCAATCGCAACCTATCCGATGTACAGGGGACTTGCTAAGCTTATCGGTATGGACGCCCCTGTTGTAACAGGCGGAGTAAAAGAAGAGATAGATTTCCTCAATCAGAACTATAAAAAATATGATTTCTTTTTCGTTCATGTAAAGAAAGTTGATTCTTACGGAGAAGACGGAAACTTCAAAGAGAAAGCAGCGGAGATTGAAAGGTTTGACCGCATCCTGCCGAGAATCCTGGCTCTGGAGCCGGAGGTCTTGATAATAACCGGCGACCATTCAACCCCGGCTCTGCTTAAAGGGCATAGCTGGCATCCCGTGCCTGTAATTCTCAGTTCTCCTTATGTCTTCGGAGGGCTTTGCAGTTCTTTTTCAGAAAGGGAATGCATAAGAGGAGAACTTGGAATATTCCCCACAGTTAATCTCATGCCGCTTGCGCTCGCGAATGCGCTGCGTCTAAAGAAGTTCGGTGCATAAAAACAAGTCAGAAGTAAGTCTCCCTCAGCGACCCGCCGAGGCGGGAAGTAAGAAGTTGGAAGGCGGAGAGAAAAATTCTAAAAATAACTTCCCACTTCCCAGTTCTCACTTCCCACTTATTGACACCCACTGCCATCTTGAGATGCCTCAATTTGATAAAGACAGGGAAGATGTCATTCAGAGGGCAAAGGACACAGGCGTTGAGGCGATTATTACAGTAGGCTCTGATATGGAAGGAAATATCGGAAGTCTCAGGCTTTCTAAAAAATACGATTTCATCTACTCATCCGTAGGCATACATCCCCACGATGCAAAGGATTTTACAGAAGAGACTTATAGGCAACTGAAGGAATGGGCAACCCTCAAAAGTATCAAAGTATCAAAGGGTTCATCCTTCGCAGTGCTACGGAGAATGGATCAAAGCGTCAAAGAAAAAAACTCTGATACTCTGACACTCTGCAACTCTGACGCTCCGGTTTCAAAGGTTGTCGCAATCGGCGAGACCGGTCTTGATTATCATTATGACCATTCGCCGAGAGCTGTTCAGAGAGAGGTTTTTAAAAAACATCTTGCTCTTGCAAAAGAAACAGGTCTGCCTGTAATCGTCCACAGCAGGGAGGCAAATAAGGATACGCTTGAAATACTCGGAGATTCAGGAGTAAACCAGGGTGTTATGCACTGTTTTTCAGGGGCTATGGAAATGGCGGAGCAAGCTATGGCGATGGGGTTTTACATATCCATTGCAGGGCCTGTCACATTTAAGAACGCAAAAAAACTTCAGGATGTTGCAAAGGCAATTCCCGACGATTATCTCCTCATAGAAACGGACGCCCCGTATCTTACCCCGGAGCCTTTAAGGGGGAAAAGAAACGAGCCTGCGTTCATAGCAAATACGGCAAGAAAAATAGCGGAGCTAAGAGGGGTAAGCTGCGAGGATATCGCCAGGATTACAACCCTCAATGCAAAACGGCTTTTTAAGATAGGCGCGCCTTCCCGTAAAGGCGAGATAGCTTACAAGATACGCGACAGCCTTTATCTGAACATAACAAACAGGTGCACGAACAAATGTTCGTTCTGCGTGAGGTTTCATTCCGACTATGTAAAAGGCCACAAGCTCAGGCTTACCGATGAGCCTGCAGAAGAAGAGCTTAAAAATGCAATAGGAGACCCGTCTCAGTATAAAGAGATAGTTTTTTGCGGATACGGCGAGCCGTTGCTGAAACTTGAGCTGGTAAAAAGCCTTTCGCAGTGGATAAAAGAAAAAGGCGGAAGGGTGAGGATTAATACAAACGGACATGGGAACCTTATCCACCGCAGGAATATCCTGCCTGAATTAAAAGGAATTGCTGACAGCATCTCCGTAAGCCTGGACGCGCATGATGAAGAAACATATAACAAAATCTGCGCGCCTGCATTTAAGAATGCGTTTCATGAGGTTATCTCGTTCATAAGAGAGGCAAAAAAATATATCCCTGACGTTCAGGCCACGGTTGTTGAAATGAAAGGCGTTGATGTTGAGAAGTGCAAAAAAATAACAGATGACTTAGGCGTAAAGCTCAGGATAAGGGAGCTTGATGTCGTCGGTTAAGAAAGTCCTGGATAGGTTTTATGCTGAATATGATTTTAGGGAGAGGATTCTTCACGACCCCATAGAATTCCCCCGCAGATATAAAAAGCGCGGGGATATTGAGGTTGCAGGTTTTATCGCCTCGTGTTTTGCCTACGGCCAGGTAACTCTCTTCAAGCCTGTGATAGAAAAAATCCTTTCAGCAATGGGGAACAGTCCCCATGATTTTCTTCTGAACTTTAAGGTCCCAAAAAACAACAGGCTTTTTTCAGGGATAAATTACAGGTTTAACAAGAATAAGGATATACTCTGCCTTCTTCATATCCTAAGCCTCCTGCTCAGAGAGCATAAATCTATCGGAAATGCCTTTAAAAATTTTTATAAGGAAACCGATGCTGATATTGGCAAGGCCCTGACGGGTTTTATAGATTATCTTCTTTCAATAAACACATCTGAGGTTTACGGCAGGAATTTAAAACCTGCCGGGTTGCTGCAGTTTTTTCCTTCTCCGGCAAAGGGCAGCGCCTGCAAGAGGATGAATCTTTTCCTGCGGTGGATGATAAGAAATAAGGACATTGATTTCGGCATCTGGAAGGGCCTTCCGCAAAATAAACTTGTCATTCCTCTGGACACTCATATTGCAAGAATATCAAGATGCCTCGGTTTTACGAAGCGCAGCTCAAACGACTGGAAGACTGCTGTTGAGATAACTAAGGCATTAAAAAAACTGGACCCGCAAGACCCGCTTAAATATGATTTTGCAATGTGCCACTACGGGATTTCAGGCTTGTGCGGCGCCGGCAAATGCAAGGATTGTTTATTGAAATAGCCATGATAGCAGCAAAAGCTTTTTCGCTTTTTGCAGAGATTTTTCTGTCGTTCTAAGGCCAATTCCACTGCATCCGCAAAACTCACCCTACGGGTTCAAACAGTTGCGGCTGCAACGCTCCATTAGCCAAGAACGTCAATGAAAATTCTCTGATGTCGCTCAAAAACTTTTGCTGCTATCATGGCTTTACGCTGCGGTAAGCACCTCTTTTATTATCTCTGCGAGCTCGTTTAAGTTGTAAGGCTTCTGGATAAAACCGGCCTCTCCAACATCAAGAATTCCTTCTTCCTGGCTGTCCCGGCTGTAGCCTGACGATATAATAATCTTTGCGTCAGGGTTTATTTTTTTTAGTTCGTTGAAGGTCTCCTGGCCTCCCATCCCGGGCATAATCATGTCAACAATAACAAGGTCTATGGAATCTTTTTTATCGGCATAAATGGCGACAGCCTCTTTCCCGCCTGCGGCAAGAAGCACGTTGTAACTGAGTTCCCGCAGCATATCGCCTGCAATATCCCTTATAATCTTTTCATCGTCAACAACAAGTATGGTTCCTTTGCCGTGCGGCGGGGATACTGCAACTGCTGCTTTTTCTTCGGTCTTTTTCCCTGACGCCGGAAGATATATCGTGAAGGTTGAGCCTTGGCCTACTGCGCTGTCAACAGTTATAAAGCCCTGATGGTTTTTCACAACTCCGTAAACCATGGCAAGCCCCATGCCGGTGCCCTTGCCCATGGCCTTTGTTGTGAAGAACGGTTCAAAGATGCGTTTCTTTATATCCTCAGGCATACCCCTGCCTGTATCCGTAACCTTAAGCACGGCATATATCCCGGCCTTCATCCAGGCGTAAGGTTTTGCATCTTCGGCTAGCTCCACCGCGCAGGTCTCTATATTCAGGATTCCTCCTGCGGGCATCGCATCCTGCGCATTGAGGCAGAGGTTCAGTATTACATTCTCAAGCTGGCTTTTGTCTCCTTCTATAACCGGTAGGCCTGAAGCAAAAGTTGTTTCTATCTTTATGGCCTTATTAAAGGTCCGAGATATGATTGCGATTGCATCCTTTGCTACGTTATTCAGGTTTAAGGGCGCTATGACATATTTGCCCTTGCGCGCAAAGCCGAGGAGCTTTTTTGTCAGGTCTGCGGCTCTTTCTGCCGAGTGCTCTATCACCGAAAGGGGCTCGTACATGGGGTCTTCAGGCTGGACTTTCATCTTTAAAAAGGCCGCATAACCGAGTATGCCTTGAAGCATGTTGTTGAAGTCATGGGCGATTCCGCCTGCAAGCGTTCCTAGGGCCTCCAGCTTCTGCATCTGGAATATGCGCTCTTTCATCAGCTCTTTTTCTTTTTCCTGCTGAAGCAGTTCAAACTCGGTTCCTACAATCTGCCCTATGGCCTTAAAGATCTTCAGGTCATACGGCGTAAGCGTTCTCGGCCTGCCGAAGGCATTTACAACCCCGATTGCATTGTCTTTTCTGCCGAATATCTTAAGGCATATGAGCAGATCAGCCTTTATGTCTGCCAGGTATTTTACCGGTAATTTCTTATACGCCTCGTTTTCAATTATGCAGATTTCTCTGTCGGTATGTCCCCTTTTGAATAAAACGTCTTTAAGCGGAAGATCTTCGCTCTTTTTTATTTGGCCCTGATAACACATCGCGACTATCTTTACGGTTTCGCCGTCAGGCCGTATCTCTCCAAGCATCGCATTAAGCCCGAACAGGCTGTTTATAGCCTTTGTCACTTCTTTAAAAAAACTTTCGCCTCTTTTTGATACGGCTATATCGTAAAGGGTATTGAGCATCTTTGTCTCTTGCTGCATGGAGTCCATCATCCGGCTGATGCTGTCGCTTAAAAATTCAAATTCAGCTATGCCTTTGTATTCAGGCCTTTCGCCTTTTTTAAGGCGCGTTATAATTCTGCTTATAGGGTTTCTGATATACCTGTTCAGGACATAGAGCGAGAGAATAATTGCCGCCAGCAATATGACCGCGGTTATTCTATAGGCCCGGACTACTTTGTTCTCAAGCGCAGAATAGTCTGCGGCCTCTTTTGCCAGAAGTATATGCCAGTCCCAGGGGTCAAAATGCGCATGGGTTACATAATAGAGCGTGCCGTTAAACTCTAGGCGCGAGACCGTGTATTCCCGGATTTTTTCCTCTATCATATCCGAAAGCTCCGGAGAAAGACCGCCTGCAGAGAGTATTTCGTTTTTGCCTTCCAGAATAAAACCCTTAAGGTTATTTTCCTTCATATAATCCTCTATCAGGCCTACTGCAAAAGCCTTGTTAATCCGCAGGGCCTTCTCATCCCGCAGCTGTCCTGTTTTTATAAGGGCGGTCATGCTGTCATCTGATATGTTGTATATCTCACGGGACAGGGCCAGGATATTGTCCTTTATATTTATGTCTGCAAACTCGGATACGGAGCGGAGTGTGAACAGGTATAATCCGAGCCCGGCAAGCAGCACTACCACGGACAAAAGGGTGATTATTCTGAAGGCGAGGCTGTCTAATATTTTTTGCGTAAATTCTCTCATCTGAATACCGGGTTTGCGGTCTTTCTTCCCTCGGGCCAGATAATCTCCTTTTTGCCCTTCTGCCACTGGATAATGAGATTCTGATGTTTTATCTGCATTCCTGTCTTGTCAACGCTGTACCGGCCTGTGATGCTCAGGGCGTCCATTGAATACAGGGTATTTCTTATCAATTCCCGGTCCAGAGTCTTGGCCCTTTTTACCGCGATCTCCAGTATCTGGCCTCCCGCATACGCGGTCGCCGCATGGTATGAGGGTTTTTCGTTATAGGTTTTTACGTAGGCCTCATAAAATTCCTCACACCCGAAGGGCATCGGTATGCTGTGCTCCCACTGCGAAGCTGAAAAAACATGATTGGCGTCGGCCTTTAACCTGTTATAAAAGGCCTGCATTGCAGGACCCACAGAGGCAAAATATGCCTTCGGGGCCCAGTTGATGCGCTTAAGGGATATGCGCATTCTTATCGACTCGACAAGATGGCCGCCGACCATAAGCGCCTCTGCCTTCGCGGCCCGTGCCTTTTGCGCCAGCTCATCCAGATTTTCCGTATCTTTTTTGAAGCTTTCAAACATTACTACCTTAAGCTTAAACCGTTCCGCCCATTTTTTTGTCCCCTCAGCTATATCTTTTGAAAAGGAATCATCGGCGTAAACAATTGCGATGCTCTGAAAATTGTTCCGGACCAGTAATTCAAGAAAACCTATGGAATAGGCGCTTGCAGGCGCATATGAGCCGAAGACATATTTATAGCCCTTCTGCCATATTCTGTCCGCGGAAGCTCCTGACGCAATGACAGGAAAGCCGTGCTCTTCCGTAACAGGCAGTATCGCCTCTGTTATCTCGCTTGAATAAGGACCGAGGACCAGGTCTACCTTATCGTTTAATATCAAATGCTCATAAAGGTTTTTTGCTTTCCGCGGATTGCTTTGGTCGTCGTAGATGATTAGCTTAACCCTTTTCCCGAGAAGGCCGCCTTTGTCGTTTACGTCTTTTTCCCAGAGTTTAAACCCCTTCATCTGCATCTTTGACATCTCGGAGTATTTGCCTGAAAGCCCGAGTGTAACGCCGATTTTTATGGAGTCTGAGGCCTGAGCTGATGTTGCAAAGAAAATAAAGAGAAAGGAAATTATAAGGGTCTTCCCAAACATATATTAATACCCCCTTTAAAAGTATAACAGATTAATAATAATTGACAACATTTTATGGATTGTGTTTTAATATTCATGCCTTTAAGGATAGCCCCGAGAGGTTAAGAAGGCGAAGGAGGCAGCGTGAGCTGCAGGAACTACAAAAATGCAAACCTTCCCCAAATAAGACGGGGAGGGTTTTTTTATGCCCGAAATGCCTAAAGAACTGCTTGATAAAAAAGACCTAGACCGGATGCTGGCGCGGATGGCGCATGAGGTCCTTGAGAAAAACAAGGGCATAAAGGGCCTCTGCCTGGTGGGAATACAAAGGGGCGGAGTGCATATCGCGAAAAGGCTTGCCGTAAAGATTAAAGAGATAGAGGGCAAGGATATTCCGGTCGGCTCTTTGGACATAGCTTTTTACAGAGATGATCTTAGTATAAGAAAGGAACAGCCTGCTGTACGAAAAACAGATGTGCCGTGTGAGGTAACCGACATGAAGGTTGTTCTTGTTGACGATGTGCTTTTTACGGGAAGGTCTATAAGGGCTGCGCTTGACGCCTTAATGGATATGGGAAGGCCTGCAAGCATTCAGCTTGCGGTCCTGATAGACCGGGGGCACAGGGAGCTTCCGATAAAGGCTGACTTTGTGGGCAAGAATATCCCCACAGCCATTAATGAAACAGTTGAGGTAAGTCTTGAAGAGGACGGGTACGAAGACAAGGTGACGATAGAGGGAGGCCATACAGAGTGAAACTTTCATCTAAAGACCTCTTAGGCATTAAAGAACTCTCAAAAGACGAGATAACGCTTATTCTTGATACGGCCTCAGGATTTAAGGATGTCCTTAAGCGCGACATTAAGAAAGTTCCGGCGCTTAGAGGGAAGACTGCGGTAAATCTCTTTTTTGAACCTTCAACCAGGACCAGAACCTCCTTTGAGCTTGCAGAGAAACGTCTCAGCCTTGACGTCCTGAACCTTACGGCCACAACAAGCAGTGTCGTGAAAGGAGAAAGCCTTATAGATACGGTGAAGAATGTTCAGGCGCTCGGCGCGGATTTCATGGTGATAAGGCATTCTTCGTCAGGCGCGCCGCACCTTATAGCAAGGCACATTGACGCCTCTGTCATAAACGGGGGAGACGGCATAAACGAGCATCCCACGCAGGCCCTGCTTGATGCGTTTACAATCCAGGAAAAAACAGGAAGGCTTGAAGGATTAAAAATCGCGATAGTGGGCGATATACTTCACAGCCGGGTTGCAAAATCAAATATATATCTCCTTACAAAATTCGGCGCGGAGGTGAGGCTTATAGGCCCTCCGACATTAGTTCCGAAGGAGCTGGAGCAACTCGGAGTAAAGGTTTTCCATGATATGAATTCAGGGCTTGAAAATGTTGACGTCATTATGGTGCTAAGGATTCAGATGGAAAGGCAGGGCAAGGGATTTTTCCCGTCAACGCTTGAATACGCGAAGAACTGGGGGCTTACCTCAGAGAGGCTTTTAAGGGCAGGCCAGGACGCGATTGTAATGCACCCGGGGCCTATGAACCGCGGCGTGGAGGTTGCGTCTGATGTGGCTGACGGGCCCAAGTCCGTGATACTGGAACAGGTCACAAACGGCCTGGCGGTAAGAATGGCTGTGTTGTACTTGCTGGCAGGAGTGAAGGAATGAACCCCGTTAGAATACTAATTAAAAACGGACATATCATTGACCCCTCGCAGAAGATTGACGGAGTCGGGGATATATTGATTGAGGAAGGAAAGATAAAGGAAATCAAGATACAAGATGCAGGATACCACCCCCCTCAATCCCCCCTTAGCAAGGGGGGAAGTAAAGGGGGGTCATCGCGCATCGTGCATCATGCATCCGGCTCTGACACGGTTGATGCCTCCGGCTTGTTTGTTTTTCCCGGTTTGATTGATATGCATGCGCATCTGAGGGAGCCGGGATACGAGTATAAAGAGACAATAAAAACAGGAACTCTGGCTGCGGTTAAAGGAGGTTTTGCAACAGTCTGCGCGATGCCTAACACAAATCCTGTTAACGACAATTCAAGCGTTACGGATTTCATCATCAGGAAGGCTGTTCAGGAGGGCGCATGCACAGTTTATCCCATCGGCGCGATAACAAAAGGCCAGAAAGGCGATGAGCTTGCGGAGATGGGAATAATGCATTCAGAAGGCTGCGTCGCCTTCTCCGATGACGGAAATCCTGTAATGAGCAGCCTGGTCATGAGGCGGGCCTTGGAATATACAAAGGCCTTCAATGTGCCTGTAATATCTCATTGCGAAGACAGGAATCTTTCAGAAGGCGGGGTAATGAATGAGGGCTTGCTTGCGCTTACCCTGGGATTAAAAGGAGCGCCTTCCGGAGCTGAAGAGATAATGGTTGATAGGGATATTGCGCTTGCCGAGCTTACGAAGGGAAGGCTTCACATAGCCCATGTATCAACCGAAGGCTCTGTGCGGATGATAAGGGATGCGAAAAAACGAGGGATAAATGTAACTGCCGAGACCTGCCCTCATTACTTCAGCATTACCGAAGATGCGGTAAAAGGATATAACACAAACGCGAAGGTGAATCCGCCGCTAAGAACTCAGAAAGATATTGATGCGATAAAGCAGGGCTTAAAGGACGGGACGATTGACGTGATTGCAACAGACCACGCGCCTCATCATAAAGACGAAAAACTGCGCGAATACGACTACGCGCCTTCAGGCATATCAGGGCTTGAGACAGCGCTGAGCCTAAGTTTGAAACTTGTGCATGAAGGCATTTTGACAATGACCCAGCTTGTTGAAAAAATGGCAGTAAATCCTGCTAAGATTTTAAGAGCCAATAAAGGTTCGCTGAGGGCTGGCTCAGAAGCGGATGTGGTTATAGTTGATGCGAATAAAGAATTTAAGGTTGAGGCTGAGAAATTTATATCTAAAGGCAAGAATACGCCTTTTGAGGGATGGGTTTTAAAGGGTAGGCCTGTTCTGACGATATGCAAAGGAAGGATATATGAATAAGGCCTTGTTGGTTCTTTCAGACGGTGTTATTTTTGAGGGCGAGGGATTCGGCGCGGGGGGCGAGGCCCTTGCCGAGGTTGTCTTTAATACCTCCATGACAGGTTATCAGGAGATACTCACTGATTCATCATACAAAGGCCAGATCGTCACGATGACGTATTCTCAGATTGGAAATTACGGCGTAAATGAAGAAGACATTGAATCTCAGGGCGGAATAAAGGCAGAGGGTTTTATCGTAAAAGAGGTTTGTGAATTTCCGAGCAATTGGCGTTCTCAAACTTCTCTTCCCGAGTATATGAAGAAATCAAATGTAGTCGGGATTCAAGGCCTGGACACAAGGGCTTTGACAAGGCACCTGAGAAATCACGGCGCACAGATGGGAATAATATCAACAATTGATTTAAACCCGGAAAGCCTTCATAAAAAAGTTAAAGCGCATCCCGGCATCTCGGCATTTGATTTTGTCAAAGAAGTTACGACAAAAAAACAATATAAATGGGAAGAAGGCTGCTGGAAGTGGTGCGTTGTGGAAAGAAACAAGGCTGTTCTGAAAGTGGTTGTTTATGATTTCGGAATTAAATTCAATATCCTGAGAAACCTGGTTGAGGCAGGCTTTGATGTCACGGTTGTTCCGGCGCAGACCTCTGCCGAAAAGGTTCTTGAGCTGAACCCTGACGGAATAATCTTAAGCAATGGGCCCGGCGACCCGCAGACAGTGACTTACGCGATTGAAAGCGCAAAAAAACTCATAGGCAAAAAGCCGATATTCGGGATATGCCTCGGCCATCAGATACTCGGGCTTGCAATGGGCGGAAGGACTTATAAATTAAAATTCGGGCATCACGGAGGCAATCATCCGGTAAAAGACCTGAAGACCGGAAGGGTTGAGATTACATCTCAGAACCATAATTACTGTGTTGATATTCAGAGCGTAAAGGGGCAGGCCAGGCTGACGCACAAAAATCTTTTTGACGGCTCTGAAGAGGGCCTGGAACATGTGGAGCTTCCGGTATTCTCCGTCCAGCACCATCCAGAGGCAGGCCCCGGGCCGAACGACTCGGCGCATTTGTTCAGAAGGTTCAGGGATATGATTGAGAGGCGCGGATAGGTGAGTCCTAAGACATATACAATATCTCAGCAGACTTGTTGCACGGCTACGCTGGATGACTGCAAAGTCTGTAAAGAGAAACATAATTGCCTGATGTTAAGAGAGCAATTGGCTTTCTATAAGCGTTTGGGCATATCTCAGATAGAAGATGATATAGAGACAGATTCTTTAGCAAATATAAAGTACTTATGGCACGACTCAACCAGAAGAAAAAATTACGATTCAAGCTGGAATTATGCTGAAGATAATACCAGAGCCTATACACATCCAATCCATCCTTATCCTGCGATGATGATACCTCAAGTCGCGGGAAGGCTTATTGAAACGTACACCAAACCTAAAGCGGTTGTGTTAGACCCATTTTGCGGCTCCGGCTCCGTTTTATTAGAGGCATTCATAAAAGGTTATGATTCTTACGGCATAGATATAAATCCTCTTTCTCTTTTAATAAGCAAGGTTAAAACGACTCCGCTAAATTATAAGCTTTTACAAAACGAATTAGAAAAAATTTTAAGCAAAACCGCCTTTATAAAAAAAATAGATAACCCCGATTTTTTTAATATTAATTTCTGGTTTAAACAACAAGTTGTTTCTAAGCTATCATCATTAAAGGCAGTCATAGATTCAATAGAAGCCAAAAGGATTAGAGATTTCTTCAGGGTTGCTTTCAGTTTTACAGTAAGAACGTGTTCTAATACCAGGAACAGTGAGTTTAAGCTATATCGTATAGAGGACGAAAAATTAAGTAATTTTAACCCCGATGTCTTTGCTATTTTTAAAGAGCGAGCCGAGCAAAATATTGCTGCAATGGCGGATTTATGGAAACAATTCAAGAGCATTAAGAATTATCCAAATATTCTCAATGAAGATGCTCGCTATAGAACATCCATTAAAGACAGCATAGTTGATATAGTTGTAACCTCTCCGCCTTATGGGGATTCTAAGACGACTGTTGCTTATGGTCAGTTTTCAAGACTTTCTTTGCAATGGCTTGGGTTTAATGGCAAATCTTTAGATATAGATAACAGTTCTTTAGGCGGGCGGTTAGATCTTAATAGTCTTCACTTGGGATATAGCTCTCCAAATTTGAGATACGCTATAGACTTAATATCCCGCATCGACAATAAAAGGGCCAGAGAGGTTATGGCGTTTTATATTGACTTGAATAAATGCTTTATCGAATTAAGCCGCATTATTAAGAAAGGCGGCTTTTTGTGCATGGTGGTAGGAAATAGAACAGTAAAAGGAATTCAACTGCCGACAGATGAAATAGCGGCGGATTTTGGAGTGTATACCGGCTTCAAACACATAGAGACCATGGTCCGTAAAATACCCAATAAAAGAATGCCCTCTAAAAATAGTCCTACGAATAAAACAGGTGTTGTAGGTTCAACAATGACAGAAGAATACATTGTGATAATGGAGAAAACAAAATGACCCTTAAAGAAATAGAACGCAGACTGTGTGTTTTAAAAGCAATGGGATATATTCCTACAATACGCCAGGGTTCAACAGGCGTAGGACATACTTTTGAGCAAAAAATGGGATTATCCGAAACTAATATTCCTGTCCCAGATCTTGGCGGACGAGTAGAGATTAAAACAACGAGAAGAGATTCGACCTCTCTTGTAACCTTGTTTTGTTTTAATAGAGGTGTGTGGCACATATCGCAAAAAGGATTAATAGAAAAATATGGTTATATTGATGGTTCAGGCAGAAAAGCGTTAAAGAACACTGTTTATGCCGGGAAACAAATATCTCAAGGGTTGAGTCTCTTAATAGACGATTTAAACAACAAGGTAAGTCTCCTGGACAATAAGGGAACGCTATTAGCCACTTGGGATGTTTTTGTCATGGTTGGAAAATTGATGTCAAAGCTTAGCAGAGTTCTATTTGTTATTGCAGAAAGAAGACTTAATGCAGATGGAGAGGAAGAGTTTTTATACGGCGAGGCACATATACTTACCGATCCAATACCGAGAAATTTTATTAATGCTTTTAAAGCGGGCAAGGTCGGCATTGATTTGAGAATGCATCTTAAAGAAAATGGTACCGTGAGAAACCGAGGAACGGCGTTCCGAATAAAAGAAATAGATTTATGGGATTTATATTCTAATATCAGAAATCTCGGAATTTAATGCAATAAAAATTTCATGGAGATAGCAGTTTAATAGAGAGAAGACATATGCTAAAACAGATTAAAACCGACATCTATCATCTTCTTCATCCAAAGATGGCATTCCTTCTTACAAGCATATCCAAGAAGGGAAAGCCGAATGTGATGACCTGCGCGTGGGCAACGCCTGTGAGCGAGAAAAATCAAACAGTATCAAAGGGTCAGAGTATCATTCGCCTCAGGCGAACCCGCCGAGGCGGGGAGTCTTTTATCCTTGACCCTGTGATACTTTGACACTTTAAAAACGATGCCAAAAAGAAATGACATTAAGAAAATATTACTTATCGGTTCAGGGCCTATTGTAATCGGCCAGGCGTGCGAGTTTGATTATTCGGGGACACAGGCGTGCAAGGCCTTGCGCGAGGAAGGCTATAAGGTGGTCCTTGTAAATTCCAATCCGGCGACAATCATGACAGACCCTGAGATTGCGGATGCAACTTACATAGAGCCGCTGACAGCGGACATCGTTGAGTTAATCATCAAAAAAGAAAAACCGGATGTTCTGCTTCCGACAATGGGAGGACAGACAGCCCTTAACCTGGCGGTTGAGCTTGCCGAAAGCGGGGCGCTTGAAAAATACGGCGTGGAGCTTATCGGCGCGAAACTTCCCGCGATAAAAAAGGCTGAAGACAGGGAGCTTTTCAAAGAGGCTATGGGGAAAATCGGGCTCGAGGTCCCTAAGAGCGCAAATATCAGCGGCATGAAAGACGGCATTGACGCGATTGAAGATATAGGATTTCCGGCGATATTGAGGCCCTCGTTTACCCTCGGTGGAACCGGAGGCGGCATTGCATACAACCTGGAAGAATACACAGAGCTTCTTGATAAAGGATTAAAACTGAGCCCTGTCCATCAGGCGCTGGTTGAGGAATCTGTTATCGGATGGAAAGAATACGAGCTTGAGGTGATGAGGGACCATAAAGATAATGTTGTCATCATCTGCTCTATAGAAAACTTTGACCCCATGGGTGTGCATACGGGAGATTCCATAACAGTCGCGCCCGCGCAGACCCTGACGGACAAGGAATATCAGAGGATGCGCGACGCCGCTATTGCGATAATCAGGGAAATCGGCGTTGATACAGGCGGTTCAAATATCCAGTTTGCGTTGAACCCGAAAAACGGCAGGATGGTTGTAATAGAGATGAACCCGCGCGTTTCAAGGTCTTCCGCATTGGCGAGCAAGGCAACGGGATTTCCTATAGCAAAAATCGCGGCAAAGCTTGCCGTAGGCCTTACGCTCGATGAAATTCCAAATGACATAACAAAAGAAACTCCGGCGTCTTTTGAGCCCACGATTGATTATGTTGTAACTAAGGTTCCGAGGTTTGCGTTTGAAAAATTTCCTGCAGCGGACGCCACGCTGACAACGCAGATGAAATCAGTCGGAGAGGTGATGTCCATAGGCAGGACTTTTAAAGAATCTTTGCAAAAGGCGATAAGAAGCCTGGAAAACAGCACTTATGGTTTTGAGGAGATTGATACAACACCGGCAGCGCTGAAGGCAAAATTAAAGATACCTAATGCGGAAAGGCTCTGGCATGTCGCGCAGGCGATGAGGAACGGCATGACCATTGATGAAATCCATGAGCTCACATGGATAGACCCGTGGTTCTTAAATAACATGAAGCAGATAGTGGAGATGGAAGAGAAAATAAAGCTATCAGCTATCCCCTCCTCGGCGGGCAAGAGCCATCAGCTATCAGCACCCCCCCATAATCCCCCCCTTGGTAGGGGGGGGAGAGGGGAGGTAGAAACCTTTTTACATAATGCAAAACAGTACGGTTTCTCCGACAGGCGGTTGGCGGCGCTTATTGGAAAGACAGAGGCTGAGATAAGAAAGCTGAGGAATGAATCAGGGATTAAACCTGTTTATAAAATCGTGGATACGTGCGCTGCGGAATTCGCCGCGCATACGCCGTATATGTATTCAACGTATGAAGCGCCATTTAAGGCTATCAGCTATCAGCCATCAGCTATCAGCGAGAAGGTGGAGTCTGAAGCCAATCCTACAAATAAAAAGAAGGTCATCATTCTCGGCTCGGGGCCGAACAGAATAGGGCAGGGGATTGAGTTTGATTACTGCTGCGTTCACGCGGTATTTGCATTGAAGGAATTGGGCTATGAAACAATAATGGTTAACTGCAACCCGGAGACCGTGAGCACGGATTACGACACTGCGGACAGGCTTTATTTTGAGCCCCTGACAATAGAAGATGTCCTCAGCATCATTGAGGCCGAAAAACCGGAAGGCCTTGTTGTTCAGTTCGGAGGCCAGACGCCGTTAAAACTCGCGGTGCCTCTGGAGAAGGAGGGCGTAAAGATTCTCGGCACTTCGCCTGATTCCATAGACCGCGCTGAGGACAGGAAAAGGTTTAAGGAGCTTCTGCACAAACTCAAACTGAAACAGGCTGAAAGCGATACTGCAATGTCTCCTGAAGATGCGGTAGTGATTGCAGGCAAGATCGGATACCCTGTTATGGTCAGGCCTTCTTATGTGCTTGGAGGAAGGGCGATGGAAATCGTTTTTGATGAGAATTCACTCCTGGATTACATGAAGAGGGCTGTGAAGGCGTCGCCCGAGCATCCGGTTTTGATTGATAAATATCTTGAGGGCGCTGTAGAGGTTGATGTTGACGCGATTTCAGACGGCGTTGACGTTATTGTCGGCGGCGTCATGGAGCACATTGAAGAGGCAGGCATACATTCGGGAGATTCGGCCTGTTCGCTTCCTCCTTATTCTCTGAATAAAGTTATTGTTGACGAGATAAAAGGGCAGACAAAGGCTCTGGCGAAAGAGCTTAATGTCATTGGGCTTATGAATATCCAGTTTGCGGTCAAAAGAGCCACCCCCACCCACCCCTCCCCCCTCGAGTGTGAGAGTAAGGGAGAGAGGGACTCAGAAGATTATGATATATACATCCTGGAGGTTAATCCGAGGGCGTCCAGGACAATTCCTTATGTGAGCAAGGCAACAGGCGTTCCTCTGGCAAAGCTTGCGGCTAAAGTTATGCTCGGCAAAACATTGAAGGAGCTCGGGCTTACAAAAGAAAAAGAGATAAAACATGTCGCGGTAAAAGAAGCGGTCTTTCCCTTTGACAGGTTCAGCGGCGTTGACACAATACTCGGCCCTGAGATGAAATCAACAGGAGAGGTGATGGGCATAGATGAAGATTTCGGGGTCGCGTACGCGAAGGCGCAGTTGTCGGCGAATAACAGAATACCTTTATCAGGCAGGATAATTTTAAGCGTGAGGGATGAAGACAAAGAAGGGATATGTGATGTTGTGAAGAAACTCCTTGCAATGGGTTTTGAGGTTGTGGCAACGCGCGGCACAGCGCAGCATCTTGATAATAAGGGGATTGAGGTTCAGGTGGTAAATAAGGTAAAAGAGGGAAGGCCGCACATAGTTGATTTAATCAAGAACAAGGAAGCGAATTTCATTATTAACACGGTGAGCGATGCGCAGGCTCAAAGGGACTCCGCGTCAATCAGGCAGAGCGCGCTTCAGTATCGCGTGCCTTATACCACTACGGTTTCAGGAGCAAAGGCGGTTGTCAATGCGATAGAGATGCTTCGCAAGAAAAGCATAAGTATAAAATCCATTCAGGAATACCACAAGGTATAAGAGCAGCTATAGGAGGCTGCAACTGCCTTTCGGCAATCTTAAACTGCCATTCATAGAAAGTCCAAGCTCATGCTATATAACCGCTCTTTCAAATTATCGGGCGGGGCTATCCGCTTCACTTCGTTTCGTCTTCAGCCCCTATTCTGACAGACCCGTGAATCTTGCCTCAATTCAGTCACAGCCTCCTATGCAAGTTTTCTGCAAAAAGCGAAAAGGTGTTCGGCGATAACGTCGTTAAATTATGCCCAATTTAGACCGGTTTTTATGGTAAAATACAACGCTTTTCTTTAGAGCTAAAAGCATTTATTTTTTGTTGTAAGAAAAGGAGAAAAATGGCAAGGGTTCCTGTAAGCATTGAAGAAGAAATGAAGGTGTCCTACCTTGATTACGCGATGAGCGTTATCATAGGCAGGGCGCTTCCTGAGGTAAGAGACGGGCTTAAGCCTGTTCAAAGAAGAATACTTTATGCGATGTTCAGGGAGGGCATCCTTCCTGGCAAGAAATATTCAAAATGCGCCGGTGTTGTCGGAGAGGTTTTAAAGAAATACCACCCGCACGGAGACACCGCTGTCTATGACGCGCTTGTAAGGCTTGCTCAGGATTTTAATATGAGGTATCCGCTTATAGACGGGCAGGGCAACTTCGGCTCGATAGACGGAGACCCTCCGGCCGCATACCGTTACACCGAGGCCAGGCTCGCAAAACTTTCTGAAGAACTACTTGCCGACATAGACAAAGAGACTGTTGATTTTGTATCCAATTTCGATGAGACCACCGAAGAGCCGCTCGTGCTTCCGTCAAGAGTGCCGAACCTTATAGTCAACGGCTCGGCGGGCATTGCAGTCGGTATGGCTACAAACATTCCTCCGCATAACCTCGGAGAGATAATAGACGGGCTTGTCATGCTTCTTGATAATCCTGAAACAACAGTTAACGACCTGATGAAGGTAGTAAAGGGTCCTGATTTCCCTACCGGAGGCTTAATCCATGGAGCGCAGGGCATTGTTGACGCATATACAACAGGAAGAGGGCTTATTAAAGTCAGGGCCAAGGCAAAGATTGAGCAGGAATACCGCGGAGGCGAAAACATTATAATCACCGAGCTTCCGTATCAGGTGAACAAGGCCAGGCTCATAGAAAAGATTGCCGAGCTCGTGAGAGAGAAAAAGATAGAAGGCATATCCGAGATAAGGGATGAATCGGACAGGGAAGGAATAAGGGTTGTTCTGGACCTTAAGAGAGGCGAAATGGCGGAGGTGGTCCTGAATAACCTTTATAAGCATACCCAGATGGAATCCACATTCGGCATCATAATGCTGGCGCTTGTAAGCGGCCAGCCTCAGGTTCTGCCCTTAAAGAAGATACTTGGACATTTTATACAGCACAGGCGCGACGTCGTAATCAGGAGGACAAGGTTTGAGCTCAGAAAGGCTGAGGAGAGGGCGCATATCTTGGAGGGGCTCAAGGTGGCCCTGGATAACCTTGACGCCATCATCGCTTTGATAAGAAAGTCCAAAACGCCTGAAGAGGCAAAACAAGGGTTAATGAATAATTATCCTCTGTCCGAGATTCAGGCTCAGGCCATCCTGGATATGAAACTGCAGAGGCTTACAGGCCTGGAGCGCGAGAAGATAATAAAGGAATACCAGGATACATTAAAGGAGATTGAAAGGCTCAAGGCGATACTCGGAAGCGACGCCCTGGTGACAAAGATAATCAAGGATGAGCTTAATGAGATAAAAGACAAGTATGCGGATGAAAGAAGGACCGAGATAACAGCCGAGCTAAAAGAGATTACGATTGAAGACCTGATAACAGAGGAGGATATGGTTATCACGCTTTCTCATCAGGGATATATCAAGAGGAATCCCCTTTCCGCGTACAGGAGCCAGCGCAGGGG